>Ga0068631_100532_pt1 | contig 15062 bp, 17 predicted proteins | sample InSIn5gowninarea_2_FD_77434 | JGI IMG/M metagenome (GOLD analysis project Ga0068631, IMG submission 77434) | Clean room microbial communities from NASA Spacecraft Assembly Facility at Jet Propulsion Laboratory, Pasadena, California, USA -... ...
CCGTCATCAGCATCGACCGCGTTGGACTGCACGCGGCGGCGACGTGGTATTCCGTGAAGCGCACTGAGCCGCTGTCGCTGGCGAGCGAGTCGATGGATGGAGTCGATATCTCCGAGCCATAACAGCCGCAGTCGCTGAAGCCGAGGTCGTCGGCGACAATGATGAGGAAGTTGGGCCTTTTGGGCTGTTGTTGTTGTTGTTGTTGTGGTTCACCTTCACCATTCATGGCTTCACCCATATTCGGTCAGGTATCGTCCTGTATGTGTATGGCTCGATTTAGAGATAGAGAAACAGAGAAACACAGAGAGCACAATACAAAGGCGCCACAGAGTAGAAAATAAAAATGTGTCGCCGCGATGTCTTCACACAACGTACGTGTCACGAGCAGAACCGCGACAGGGTCGAATGATGACCTCGGTTGCCAGTTGGTCTTTTCATCGCGTTTGGCTACCGGCTTATTCACCTACCTCATACCTCATACCAGATAGTGCTTCAAGGATGTGGAAATCTATTGCGCACCGTCGCGAACTACGGCTCCCGCATCAGCCCCATCATGGCCCCTTCACGCCCCTTTTAAGAGAATAACCGGCTCTCGGCCAGATTCTTGACGGAAGTCGGCGGCGGACTGGACGGCCGAAGTCCGGTGGCCGCCTCATCCATGCTCCAAGCTTCCCATTGACTGGCCTCATACGTGACTGGAGGCGGAAAGACTGGTTGCGGAACATCTTCCACGGCTGAGAGCGTGGACACCTCTTGTCGGCGATCCTCCGTCCGGATTGCGGCCTGCGCGAGGCGAAATGCTGCAGCGTTGCTCAGGTAGCTGGCTTCCGGTGGCCCGGTCACTTCGCCAGTATCCCCGTTCCCATGTCTACACAACCGTATATCAGTGTCGAAAAAGGGTGAATGATTTGTCGCAGTCATGGACTTACTGTGCCTGCCTCGAGAATGATGGGAACTCCGCCAGGAGCTCGTGAAAGCCGAATCTCGCCAATAAAGGCACGAGGCTTTGCTGATTGTTTGTCAGTTGATAGTCCGAGAAGTGCAGTACGTGAAGAGAGATGATTGCGCTCACAAATGGGTTTGATCTGTCCCTTTTCAGCATATTCAAGAGCTTGATGTTGAAGCGAACATTGTCCATAGTCCTTTTTCGTTCTTCCGCGCTGTTAGATGTGACTGTAGACGTGTGGACGATCTGGATCTTGGCCGACTCAAATGCTGCCACGGCGCAATGAAAATCGTCGAAGGCTCTTGTTCCATGGATCAGACCTTTCTGGATGAGATGAGAAACTTGGTCCGCATGGAAACGACATCTCTGTTGACACTGTTTCGGAAGCTGTTTGGTGCTGTCCGAAGCGCAGAAGAAAGAGGGAAGTCAAAACCCGGTAAAGCAACCCTCGTCAGGTCGGCTACAATCGAGTGGTAGAAAAGGTGCAACATGAATACTGCCCCAATGATGTTGGTCTCGGTTTGCACATAGAGATTTAGGTCTGTCAGGTTGAATTGCTCCGGCAGACCATCGTACCAAATCTCAAGCTCTTCTATGATCTTCAGGAAGGAAGACTCTGGTGACCAGATGTCTATTTGTCCTTCTTTGTGCCGGATGAGCCTTTCTCGGTTCAGTAGATGCTCAAGCGAATGAAAATGAAGGCTCCTTCAGACTTACCTGAGGACTTTCGTCCTGACGAAAGCCAAGTAGATGACGTGAGACCGGATTTCTAGTTGCCGCAGCCCAGTCGGCGAGATGAAGAGAACAGCCGCAGGGACTTCGTGTCCCGTAAACGCTATTTGCGAGACGAACATATGATCAGGACACGGTAAAGGCACGCCGGGGGCTTCGTCGTGCCAGTGTAGGTTCTCGTCAACCCCGGAACCAATCAGGCTGTCCAGTATAAAACACGACCACAGCACTCTACGTTCTGCTTCTCTTTGTGTAAGGTCAAGTGCCATTCTGCTTGGGGAGTCCAGGCCTAGCAGGCGCAATATCTGATAGCAGATGCCCCACAAAACGAACGCAAGGGCGTTGTCACCTGTCCTGAGGCAATATTCGCAGATGAGAACCATGGACTGCCCGCTATGTTAGCCGTAAAGCCTCAGCCAGCGTGTAGAGTTGAACAGACCATCAACGTTCTTAGCGAAGGTTTCGGTATTTCTCGCAACGCCACTTCTCTGGCCTGCTCCACCCACAAAGAGCCAGGCGCGGCATCAGAGTGTGAGTGAAATTGCTGTGTATTGTCTTGTAAATAGATCCTGAAAATGTCCATTGGCGCCTGTTCTAAATCTGGGATTGAACAACTTACTTTGCGCCTAGAGCGCAGATAACGTAGAGCAACGCTTCTCCATACTTCTCTAGGACCATCTCTTGATCAAAGGCTTGCAAGAAAGAAGGCTTGTGTATGAATCCCAGGCATCGCAGGGTTGAAACGCGATCAAAGTAGAGGTTAATAAGTAACAGTTGTAGCTTTCGATCTGTTGGAATCGTGTCGGCGAAGAGCCTTGGGTTCGGTCAATTGCCACAGACCATCAAATAGGGGGGAAGAGTAGTGCCGTACCATTGAACACCGTCGAAACCATAAGTAGTGGTAGCTGTCTGGCAGGGAATGGATGAACGTTCCAACATCGAATGGCCGCTCTCCGGACCGGCCGACGGGGAAGAAATGGGCCTTTCGAGTTGCATTTGCTGACTGCTTCCAGATATGTAGGTGCAAGTCTGAGATCTACGACTGCACTGGCGACACTGGGGGCGACTTCGACAGCATCTCCTCTTGGCCCTCCGGCATTCTTCGCAAGAACCTACTCTTCTTTTTTCTACACCAGAGGTGCGATAAACGCTCTCGACGGACGAGAGGACGTCTGCCGAGGATTGACGATTATGTTCTTCGTATCCGGGGCACTGTACTCGCAGGCGGCCGCAATTATGACAAGCTGGGACTGTTTTGTCGCATTTCACCTGATGGAAGCAGTAAGTATTGGACAGCTTTTTTGCTCTGTAGGCGCAGGAATGGATCAATAGCTTCATACCTTGCGTGAGCGACACACTAGACAACCTGTGACGAATCAGACTCAAGGAGAAGTAGAACAGCATGCGCATTTACAGGCGCACTAAAAGGGCGACTGTAGAAGTTTGCGCGAAGTGCTTCAAAAAAGCCAATGACAGAAATGACACACCTCGTTTACTCTTTGATGCAGGCATCGCATCTGATGTATCTGCAGAGGCCATGCTACTCGATGACTTGAGCTTGGTCTCATTCTGCGTCGGTACCCAACGATCCGGATGATTCACAAGAACAGTTCAGGTGGGATATCTAACGATGCTCTCTCCGGAAGCTCTGGGAAGACTGGGATCATGCCGAACGAAGATGCTTTGTGGAACCAAGGGTCTGAAGAATGTGGAAGATACGTTAGGTCTGGGAGAGTGATGTCTAGTTTATTATTGTTGTCGTTGGAGGCTGTTGCCATTCTCAACGCTAAATCAAGCCCACTACTAAATTGCCTGAACTGTTGAGACTCTGAAGAAAACGAATCTGCTAACAGCAACAGCTGGTATAGGTACAAGCATACCCGGGAGATTGGTCTATCTGTAAACATGTTGTCTCGTCTGCCCACAGCGATACTGCATTCTACCTCTACTGTCCTATGGAGTGTCCGTACTGTTCGTCGAAGCCGAGTGCTGGTAGGGCCGAAACCACACCCAGGAATCATCCCCATGGGGGCGGGTGAGCAATACTCCTGGGCCGAATGTACAAAGAGTTCTAGACCACAGAACAGGAAGTCTTGTCCATAATCACTACACTGGCGCCGGCTCTCGCTGGTGTTGACCCTGTCCGGTGCTGCGGTACCGGACTAGAGTGCAGCTCATCTCGCCAGGACACTGGAAATTGCCCTGTCTCTGCGTGATCAAGTTTATCATCGGCGTGCCTGAGAACAAAAGATAAGTCAGGTCATTCAAAACCCAACACCACAAGCATAGCTGTGCAGCGGAACCAGACATCAGGAAGCCGACGTCCTTGTCATTTCTGTACGTATTCCCCGCTGTATGGAATAGGTCAAGCAGGATATGATATCTTCTGCCATACAAACGCCGCGCCACAGCAAAATAGAAGTGCCGATCAACAACCACCCTTGGAATAATCTACTTCCTGTACCACAGTCTCGTGATTCTGGTATGTCTCACTGCACAGCACGTCAGTTTAAGTAGTTCACTCAGGATCCGATGGGGGAACGCACTCTTCTTCTGCAACTGAAAAATGCCGTACATCAAAGCTTCGCTCGTGGGCGGGCATCCAGGCACGTAAATATCCACGGGCACGATCCTGTCACACCCTCTCACGACGGAATAACTGTAGTGATAATAGCCGCCGCCATTCGCGCAGCTGCCCATGCTGATCACCCATCTGGGTTCGGGCATCTGATCGTACACCTGTCTCAGGGCAGGAGCCATCTTGTTGGTTAACGTGCCGGCCACAATCATGACATCGCTCTGTCGTGGGGACGCTCGGAAAATAATGCCGAGTCTGTCCTGGTCGTAACGCGGTGTGGAAAGGTGCATCATTTCTACAGCGCAGCAGGCGAGTCCGAAAGTCAGTGGCCACAGGGACCCTTGCCGGGCCCAGTTGGCAATCTGGTCGAGTGTCGTGAGGGCATATTGCATGGCTCCTTGTTTCTTCTCTTGCGAGGGCAAAGGCACTTCGCGGCGCAGGCCGCCTGTCACTGGGAGCCGTGAAGGATCGCTAGCACCTGGCACGGGTGTGACCGAGGTCGCAGATTTCTTGGAGGATGAAGATATCGAAGCAGCGGAGGCGGGTGCGGCGCGTAGGATTGAGAAAGGGACTGTTGTAGTAGCTGTGCACATGGTTAACAGGTCGTGGCGAGAGCTCTGCGGATTCGTCCGTACCTCTGAGAGCTCGAGGAGCCATGGTTCGTGAAAGGGACATCATCTTGCCTGAAGATGCGATGGCAATAGGAGAGGAGAGAGAAGAAAGAACGAAATGAATGGGGACGAGGAGAGGGATTCGTCGACGAGGAAGAGGCGAGATATGAAGACAATTTAATGAAGATGATGCATTGAACAAGAAACTCCACCATCAAAATCCCTTTACAAGCTCGTTGATTGGCTGGTCAATCAGCCGACCTTTCTCCCGCGATTCTCTACTCCAACTGCGCTTTCATTGACCAAGATACACCGTGAGGGCTCTACGAGGTACTCAACCTCAATGTCTGGGGGCTGATGGCACTCAACTCCAGTCCCGCCATCGCATGTATTGGCATCATCGGCAAACATGTATTTGGCATTTCCTCCTTGAACCAACAGCCTCCATGCTAATAGACCACAGGACAACCCTCTACACATCTCCCTCTTCCCACCGCACGAGGACGAAGACCTAGACATGCAGTTCCTTCTCAACTCGTGCCTCGACATCTTCGACATCCGCTCCAAGACCAAAACCCTCGATCAGGACCTCGGCCTCTTGCAAGCCATCGACGAACGCCTCGCCGCCTACGGCTGGCTGACCAACACGGGCATCAAGTTCATCATCGTAGTCGACATGATGGGCCGCCCGCCTGCTCCAGACGAGGACAAACGTAAATTCCCTCCTGCCGTGGGCTTGCGTGATGCCGAGCTCAAATCTGCCTTCCGCGCCGTGCAGACAGCATACATCCAGCTCATGCTGAACCCATTCTATGCTCCAGACGACCGAACGCCATTACAAATTGCAAACTACGGCGGGAACAGCCCCGAAATCACGAGCAAGAGGTTCATCAATGAGTTGCAGAGGATAGGCAGAGCATGGACACCTGGGATCGCGAGCATATGAAGATGGCCAAGGCCGAAATCATGCTATACTACCTATAGTTTCTCCACGCGCAAGAACACTTCCGGACAAGCAGCTGCTCGGCAGGCCAACTTTTCGATACAATATCCTCAAAAGAGTGATATCACGGCTTGAGAAACCCTCCATTGGTCGCTCCCTCGTCCAACTTGGCGGCACTCTCACCAACCTCTGCTGCTGTCGATGCCGCCTGCTGCTCCTCAGGCGTTGGCGTCTTGGCCAGCGGCATCTCATCCATCTTCGTGTCCGGGTCGGCTAGCTTCGCCGCCTCCTCCGTCGCAACAGCACTCTCGGCTGGTGGAGCAGCCACAGCGGCTGGCGCACCTGTCTCGGTCATGCCTTGGGTCTTGACGTATTCGAGCACAGCGTCCAGTGTTTTCGCGGGTCCCGCTTGTTCCCAGACACGAACGACGCCTTGTTTGTCGATTACGACAACGCCTCGAGTTGTGGATTTACCAGGACCAGGCTTCTTCATGCCGATGGCTGATGTCAGTGTTGCATTTGGATCGCACTGCGTGGAATCCATTTGTCAGTGGCTGTATGTTCAAGTCGAGGATTTGCATGGATGACAAGTAGGATCTTACTTACCAAAAGGGGATACTGCAACTTCTGCTTTGTCACGAACGTGCTATTGGCCTTGGGACTGTCCGTGCTGAGTCCATAGATTGATAGCGATGCGCCCGTAATTGGAGCGTAGTTGTCCCGGAAGAGGCATGCTTGTGTGGTGCCTGTACGATGATGTTAGCCTCTCAAACCCAAGTAGATACAAAACATAGGCACAGAAAAGGGTCGACGTACAACCTGGCGTGCTCGCTTTCGGATACGTGAAGACCACAATCCCCGCGAGACTCTTATCCAGAAGATCCTTGAGCGTAACGTCCTGTCCGTCGTTTGTCTGTAGGGTCCCGCCGAAGCCGTCGAGGGCGATCTTTTCGCCAACACCTATCTTGCCACCCGTACTCGCAGTGCCATTGGGCTTAGGTTCAGCGGCGGCCGTGATAGGCGCTTCAGCTGCTGCTGTCGGCGCCGAGTCATCCTTCGTGGCCTTATTCGTGACAGCAGCCTTCGCTTTCTCCGCGAGTCTCTCCACTGTATTGCCGGCGCCACTACCTCGTTTCGTAGGAGGAGGAGCAGTGGCGGGCTCTTTTGGCGCTGGGCGTTTGCGGAGTTCGACTGGCATTTTGGCTGTTTCAGTCTGTTAAGAAGATCGGGAATCCTATTGCTTTTGAAGTCAGGATGAGGCAACCGATACTCGTTTGTACGCCGATAAAGGATGTCAGGGTCTGAGCTGGTCGTTGACAATTTAGTCTTCGATGTTGTAATGCTGGCAAGACTTAGAGTCAGCAAGATGGTTAAGCTTCGCAAGCTTTAGGGATTTGAACAAGACGCTAGACTCGCATGTTCAAGGTAAGAATTTCCCTCCTCAGAGTGATATTAGAAAGCTGAAATCAATCAGCGACACGATCCTCGCCAAGGCCGGTAAGCAACGAAGCTGGGATGGCCGTGAGAAGAGTAGAAGCCATCTCGCATCTTGCACCAGCCCGGCGTCACTACGGTGACAAAAGCAGGTTTTCTCCTTTTGTGGGCAGGGATTTTGAGATCTCCCACACAGTTGGGAGAGGAACGACAGTAGAGACTTACCCAGTGATTGATATTCTCTTTACGTACCTTCTACCTGAGGCCTTCCAGCAGCAACACCTTGAACGTACGACGAAGAAATCAGACTCACCGAGTAGTAATATCTGCTCTCGTGGCGCAGTTGATCGAGCAGTGGTAGTCCAAAGTGTCCCTAGACCACTGCCTTCGAGGTCACAATGTCCAGATGGCTTTCGCTGTCGGACAGACTTTAGTCAGCAAAGAGGGACATTGTTTGCGATATGTACGAGTGGGATGTCGCAGAACGAACCTCGTTTCAACCTTTTGAGGAATCCCTGTTGTACTTTTGCGCGATCTTTGGGATGTTGATTCTAACAGTCAGGGCAGATGGGAGGTCAGCGGTGTAGAGTAGAGAACACAGCTAGTAGCTTTGGTGGTGTGTAGTCGAACAAGAAACGGCTCAGCAGAATGCAGGTCACGCCTTTCAGCGTGCTAGTTCCAACGCCCAGATCGGCCCCGATCAACGTCCATCAACCTCTCATCCACTACTCTTATTGGTAAGCGAAGAGGAGGTGGACGTGTGCGGCGCGACAATTTGAGGAGTAGCCAAGGGCTATCATGAAATCGGAGCTGCAATTCGTCTCTCCGTTTGGTTCTGACAGCGAACTGCTTCATGCAAGCACTGACTACCTTAGTTGGCTGGGTGGTTGGCGCGGTGGCTAACCCCTGAAAAGCAGCACTGTCCTCCTTCAACCTGAGTCTCAGACTGTGGCCTTAACGATCTCGAATCCGAGGCTGGGGCAATAGTGGGCAATGCAGAACTGCATAAGTGGCGTATCTGACACCTCCACTCCCAAAAGCGACGAGCAAATCAGTAAGAATACGGCATGCCTGCCTAGAAATAAGAATACAGGAATTTTAGCACATTGTTATCATTTTGGACTAGCTAGTCAGAGTCAAAAAGACTCCCTTTGCCTTGTCACTAATTATGTTGCTTCACCAAAGCAATCGAGTAACTGGCCATAAACCTCCCCGGAAGCTGCCCCTAACAGATCCATCGCCATGTATCCCTGTGCACGGCTGCCCTTGACTTCTTTCACGCCCGGGCATTTCACGCCGAGGCAATGTGGTCGAAGTCCGAGCCAGAAGCCTTCACTTCATTCTTCTCCTCTGCAAATGAACCAGTACTCTTTGTTTCTGCGTATGTTGGAAGCCAATACAGGAAATAGGAAAACGTGCTGAGATGATTAGGATTGGTCGGTGGTGAGTCGAATAGCCCAGAGGTCCAGATGAACCCTCAGGGTGGAGCAGGTTGACGTTGTTGAGAGTCATTTTCTGCGTTAATGGGCAGCACTGGTGATGCTGTACTGTCGTATGTCGCTTAAACTTCGTTCATGTCCGATGTCGCATGCAAAATCTTGCTCTTGAAGCGTCGATGTTATCCCATGAGTCGTTGATCATCGCTGATGTAATTGCATGTCGTATTGAGAAGAGTGGCCATTCAGATAAGAAAGTCCGCGTGTCACATAGACCCGTTACGGATTTGCCATGTGCTAGAGCAAACCCCGCGCCGGATCCGACATACCCATTGTTGTTGTGGAAGACAGAGAAGTCTTCAGAGGTTGAGGTGAGGTCCAGTGTCGAGCAACACTAAGCCGTCATTCGGTTTCAACGATAATCGCCGTTGCCAGTGGTTATCCTCGTACCAGAACGAAGCCTAACGTCGAAGACTAGAGCATTAGTCAGATGCCATTGCAAACCTCCACGCAACCGAAGCAAATCGCAGAGGAGATCCCTTACACGGAACCACGAGGTATTCAGTACTCACATCCTGTCACTTCCTCCTTGGTCGTTGCCGCTAGTGCCGCGTTCGATAACCTTGCGTCGGGAGCTGGAGATGGCTGCTGGTTTGCCTTGGGTCGAAGTATGCTGTGGGGTGGGAACACCAGTGGCTGCTGCAGTGCCGGTATGGCCACGTCGTGGTTTTTCCTCTTCCTCCTGAGCTGGTTGGTTGCCTGCAGCTTGAGCGATGGCCTGGGCGTTCTTCTGATATTTGTACACAGTCCAGTCGAAGACGTAGTCGTACTGGAATGATTCACGGACGAACAGATCACGGAAGATCTTTCGGAGGTAGGAGTAATCCGGCTTGTCGTCGAAACGGAGGGATCGGGTGTAGTTGAGGTAGATGGCGAACTCGTTAGGGAATCCTCGACAGAGAACCTCGGTAGGAGTGGTCATCTTCTTTTCCATGATACGGTCGTACTTCTGCTTCTTAGTAGCAGCCTTCAAACCTTGCCATGGGAGAGAGCCACGGCAGAAGTAGAGCATGACATAGCCAAGAGACTCCATGTCATCACGGCGAGATTGTTCAACGCCCAAGTGAGTGTTGATGGAGGCATAGCGGGCCGTTCCAGTCAAGTTTTTATTCTCACGATATGGGATGTGGAAGTGAGTCTTGGGGTCCCGGTATTTCTTTGCCAAACCGAAGTCGATGACATTGACCTGATTGCCTCTCTTGCCAATACCCATGAGGAAGTTGTCAGGCTTGATATCACGGTGGATGAAGGACTTGGCGTGGATGTACTCAATTCGGGAGATGAGCTGGTCGGCCAGCAAAAGGACGGTCTTGAGGGAGAACTTGCGGTTGCAGAAGTTGAATAGATCTTCCAAGCTGGGACCAAGGAGGTCAAGGACCATGGCGTTGTAGTCACATTCTGTGCCGAACCAGCGGACGAAAGGAATGCCGACACCACCGGCGAGCGATTTGTAGACACGGGCTTCGTACTCGAGTTGAGGGTGTTTAGCCTTGACGGATTCGAGTTTGATGGCAATCTCTTCACCAGAGATGATATTGGTGCCCAAGTAAATGTCACCGAAACTACCGCTACCGATCTTTCGTCCGATGCGGTATTTGTTACCGACACGCAGATCCTGTCAACAAAACATCAGTATGTGGTCCTGAACTCTTCCTTTTTTGCAGTAATCACAAAACAGAGGTGTGCTGTTACGGCTCTGACAACCGTCCATCAGGCTTGACGCCGAAGACTACACGTTGTCACGTACCATTGTCGTCATTTTGACTGAGAGGGCAGCAACTAGGCTGCAACAGGTGGGAATATGGTAAAAATGATGAGATAGGAGGGTTGCAGTTGCAGGGAGTAGATGTTTTCGGGGGCGTTGGTGGATTTAGAAATTGTAATCGATCTCGGCCTGATTTCGATATGAGGTCAGTAGGAAGCCGTTGAGAGCGGTGAAAGGTAACGTGAGATTGACAATAAAACAGGGGAGAATGCCTGGCTGTGAGGTGCCCCAATCCAGACAGGAAAAGTCGATTGTAATGATGGTGGGAGAAGATGGAACGTGAAGAAGTGTAGGGCGCAGGCGAGGTTGAGGTTGAACGGGTGTGGGCTGGGCAGATTGGCGTGATATTGGGCAGCTCAGCAGAAGGATGACTAACCTGGTGCAGGAAGAGGTCAAACGGACGGCAAACCGTTGGCCTGATGACAAGTGAGTCGGATGCTCACGAGTCTTCAAGCTGGTCAATGAGACCGGCAGAGATGTCGGAAGGTTGCAGATGGAGGGATGAGGGAGAGTGAGGGAGGAGAGAAGGACCAAGAGAAGGTCAGGTTTCAAGGTCACGCAGAGGAGAGAGAGCGAGAGAGGGAGAGAGCGAGGTCGCAGTGGCAGGTTAGCGTGGGCAAAGTGAAGGGGGGGCCACTTTCGCTTCGGCCGCAGCTGCCCGCCCTTTGAATTCACACCTGTGACTGCAAAAGTGGCTCATTCTTATTATTCTGGCCATTCATGGGCCCATTTCTTGGCCTGCTGAGCCTGTTGAATGTCTCTTGACAAACTTCTTCACTTGTTTGCCTCGTTTGTCGCCTATGCGAACCACCAGATCCCACCCTCGGCGGTCGCTTCCCGGGCATGCTCCAGGCCTGAACAGCAACTTTCTAGGCTCTTCCTAGGCCCGTTGCCGGCTCGTCTCCATGGCTGAAGGCCTGATTTGCTGCTATCTACTGTATCTGCCAGCATTTTCGTTTGCTTCACTAGTTAGGCAGCACTGCCAATCCACGGCTATCTCAAAATCTCATGGTGAATGCCTTATCTAATTGGTTAGGTCTTTTGTGATTTATCTACCAAATCGAGCGAGTGATCATGCAATCAGGAAATTCGTTTGTGGTGTAGATCAGTCGAATTCTGCCTCAAACCACGACTGATTGTCAAACGGCGAGGACGGATCCTTATCCGTGTCAATAATGAATGCCCTTTCCGGTGGGCTAACCAATAATACCCCCAAAGTGCTCATCAAACACCTGGCTCAGAGATTCAATCATGCTGATCGGTACGGAGTAGGCCATACGGTACACAGTCATATTGATGTCCGCCAGTTGTGGCTGGTGACGTTTTGACTTCACACCCTCGACGCCTCAACTTGAAGCCACCGCTAATGAAATCAATCGTCATCATAGAAACCCACGAGGAGAAAATATCACAATTCAGAAAGCCTCGTAAGTCTGCCATACTGGACATGTATCTTGTGTTTCCTTCGGAGTGGCGAAGACGAAGACCGTGAGAGGATTAGTCCGACGAAACCCTCGATCTATCCGAGTACAAACTTGAAACATGGCCTGGCCTCAGATCGAACCCAGCACGCCTCATCTGACCTACCTCCTTCTCTCTTTCTTCCTGATCCTGTACGCCTTGTTCTCAGAGCTCATCCGCAACCGAGCTCACCTGTCCGAACCTCCGCTCGCAACCCTCACGGGCATCGTCTTTGGTCCAAGAGGAGCCACAATCCTCGACCCGATCGACAAATGGGGTTGGGAAGACAACATCACTCAAGAGCTCACTAGAATCATCACAGGAGTACAATGCTTCGCGGTGGGCATTCAACTTCCAGCAGGCTATGTCAAGCGGCATTGGAGGAGTGTCGGTCTCCTTCTGGGCCCAAACATGATAGCTGGCTGGATCATCTCTACGATTGCAATACACTTTATCTTACGGACTACCTGGAACACAGCATTCCTCATTTCAGCTTGCTTGACTCCGACAGACCCAGTCCTTTCAGCCAGCGTGATCGCTGAAGCAAAATTTGCCCAAAGAATACCTCTCCGAATCCGCCATCTACTGGCAGCAGAGTCCGGGTGCAATGATGGAACCGCTTTCCCGTTCTTGTATGCTGCGCTGTATGCTACATTGGCCAAGTCTTCTGGTAAAGCCATTCGGGAGTGGTTGACCGATTTGCTTCTCTGGCAATGTGTGACTGGTATCATGATAGGCGTGGCTCTCGGGATCTTGGCCAACAAGGCCCTCCGCTTCAGTGAATCGCGCGGATTTGTCCAGGAATCGACACTGTTTGTTTTCTACTTCCTCATGGCCATACTCTGCGTTGGTGTGGGAAGCACCCTAGGGTTGGATGACTTCCTGGTTTGCTTCTGCGCCGGCGCTGCCTTCTGTTGGGACGGATGGTTCTCAACAAGAACCGCAAGGATGAAACTACCATCCATCCTGGACTTGATGCTGAATTCGACAATGTTCGTCTACTTTGGGTCCATCATACCATGGGGGTTGTACAAGCACAACCTCGCCCCTGGACGCATGATCCTCTGCGTCCTGGTGATTCTCCTACTTCGGCGGCTGCCCGCGATCCTCATACTCAAGAGATTGATCCCCGATATCCGAACGTGGCATGAGGCCCTTTTTGTTGGCCACTTCGGGCCTATGGGAGTTGGAGCGCTTTTTCTGGCTATTGAGGCTCGAGCTAGGCTGGAGACCGGCACGTCAGAACCACTTCCTCACCCCCCTGTTGACGCGCCTCACCAGGAGGCCCTCGGCACGGTTTGGCCTGTGATTTGTTTTGTGGTGCTCTGTTCGATCATGGTTCATGGACTCTCACCGTTGTTCATGAGCTTAGCAAGCCACTTTTCGCGAGAGCCCAAGGAAAGGGCACCTCTGTTGGGTGGTGAGGAAGAAAGACTGTATGGGATGGCATCCCACGAAAACGAAGTACCTGCGGATGAGCACAGAAGAGAGGAGATTGAGGAAAATGCAGACGAAGAGATGTGATGTAGTAATGAAGAACTTGGAATACAAACAGCCAGTCTTGATGATTGGCGCATCTGACACAAGCAAGGAACCGTGCTATTGACCCTGGGTCCTCCACTCCCGCACTCATAAGGTAGCCTCGAGGGCCTACAGCTCGGGATGTGCCTCGGCCCAGTTTGGCGGAACATGTCCGCCTCTCTCTCTCGTCGGGGTTAAATGTATCTCCGGAGGGACATCAACCCCTACCAGTTTCCATTCTTCGCACCCAAACTACTGTGATACTTACTTCCATGATGCCGACAGCCGGAGCGGAGAGATACTAATTTAGGTACTCTTATCAAATGAATAAAGCTCTCTCCGGTCTCCCACCGCCATCGAGAACGCATGCATGATTGACGGGGACAGGAGACTGTCGACGGATCCTTCTTTACCTTAGTACTGCGTAACGACACGACCACCAAAGGATTGCCAGATTTGACGACGCCACCACCATGCGTCCCGTTCAATACACAAGCCATCCCTACATCTTGAAGACGTCCCGAGGCAGTCTCCGAGGAGTAGAGCAACGCACAGCCTCGGGCGAGCCCATACTCTACCGCTTCACAAAGGTACCCTATGCGCTTCCGCCGGTAGGCCCGCGACGATGGCGCCGCCCACACTCACTGCCGCCGGACTTCTCCTTTGAAGAAGACAGCAGCCCTGGCTCCGGCTCCGGCTCTGCCTCCCGCCAACCAGGCGACTACACACACTTCGGTCCAATCTGTCCACAGCCTCACTACGCGCACGACGGTGTATATGTGGACAATCCTGCCGCTGCTCCGCCCATCGACAACGTCCAGGACGAGGACTGCTTGTATCTCAACATCTGGGTTCCAGCAGGCAGCAGCTCAGCGCCACCTCCGAAGCAAGGCTGGCCTGTGCAAGTCCACATTCACGGCGGATGGCTCCAAGTCGGCAACGCAATGCAAGATCACCAGCACGACCCGTTCGACTTGATCAAGGACGTTACGCCTAGAATCATTGTCTCCCCCACCTACCGACTCAACCTCTTTGGCTTCCTCGCCGGCGACGAGCTCGCTTCTCTGCACGAAGAGCCGGCCCCGTCAAACTTCGGCCTCTGGGATCAGCGATGTGCTCTCGAATGGGTCGCCAAAAACATCGGCCTCTTTGGCGGCAATGCCGACAACATCACCGTCGGGGGCCTGTCCGCCGGCGCGAACTCGACATTCTTCCAGCTCAACTACGACAGTATGCTCCCACCCTCCCAGCGACTCGTCCAGCGCGTCTACCTATGGTCCAACGCCGTCGCCATCCAGCCGAATGCCACCAACGCCCCCGTCTTGACCTCTCAGTTCAACGAGCTGTGCTCGCTCTTCAACATCCCCTCCTCCTCGACTCCGGCCGAGAAGCTCTCGCGCCTCCGTGCCATTCCATTCCAAGACCTCGTCACCGCCAACACCAAGATGAAGATGCACACCTTCCGTTCCAGCACCGACAACGCCTTCATCCTTCCGACCTTTCTCTCGTCCCTGCACAGCGGGTCATTCACCACGCGCCTCGCTCAGAACGGCACCTCCGTCCTGCTAGGCGAGG
>Ga0068631_100533_pt1 | contig 15051 bp, 12 predicted proteins | sample InSIn5gowninarea_2_FD_77434 | JGI IMG/M metagenome (GOLD analysis project Ga0068631, IMG submission 77434) | Clean room microbial communities from NASA Spacecraft Assembly Facility at Jet Propulsion Laboratory, Pasadena, California, USA -... ...
CCCAACCAACGCCAACACTCCCACCCCAACCCTCCAAGTCCAGGGCCCCACGCGCGCGCCATGCCCGCCACCCCCGACATGATCGCGCGCCTGCAACTCCGCCAGGCCGAGCTCCTCGCGCAGATCCAGCACCTAGAAGCGCAGCCCGCCTGGGTCCAAGACGACCCCAAATTCGTCCGCAAGAAGGTCGAGCTGGAGAGCACTTATGTGAGTCGTCACCACCACTGAACGCCAAAGATTGCGTTATGTCTGCTTTAGATGCGGGGAAGTAGGGGCTGATAATGGGTAGGGGACTGCGGAGAGGACGTTGGGGAGGATTGAGCCGAGGTTGAAGGAGTAGTGGGGACGGATCTGTTTATCTTTTGCTTCTGCTTCAGTGAGGTGATTGGCGTTCAAGGGGGCTGTGCTGTTGCGGTTAACTGACTGTGCCGAGTCTCGAGTTTGGGGGTTTAGCAATATGTTTCGATCGTGGATTGAGAAGAGAAAGGATAGGGAAAGGTAGGAGTGAACACGCCACGAGAAAAAGTCTTCGAGGTTTTTTTTTACAGGGGGTCGAAAGGGAATAGAGAAGGTGGGATAGGGTGAATAGGTAATGGGAGGTTTCCTCTACGCGGTTACTCGGTAAGGTGTTCTTCGCTCGACGAGGGTATTTCTGCTGAGGCTGGAAGACTGTGAATGTCATTTATGTGAAAGCTTTGTTAAGGAGAGGAGGGGAGGTAGGTGGGGAACCAACCGGTTGTGCGGACAGCTCAGGCGACTGAATGCAATGCAATAGTCTGTGGGAAGGCGTCCGCATGGGTGGTTGTGAGTTGGTATTACATAAGCTATATGAATGATCTTGGTCTCATGGGCGTCTTTCCAGGTCCCAACAATGATGATACAGTGCCCTCCTCCTTTCAAAGATGTCTCACGCAGCCGGAGCTGCAGCCGGTGCCGGAGTCTCCGTTTTCACAGCGGGCGCCGCGGTCGTGCGATCGGGCAAGGGCGTCGTCGGGGTGGCAGGAGCGACCTTAGAAGCAGGCGCAGGCGCAGGAGCCTGATGCGGCGGCTTCTTGCTCATCTCGAGGAACCGCCGCGGCACACCCGCGGCAGGCGGCATGCCCAGGAAGCCCTTCCCGCCCATGCTCTCCAGCGGCTTCGCTCTCCCACCTACGTAACACCCCAAGTCGCCACTCCAGACGAACCCTCCGCCCACGACCCCCCTCAAGACGCCGAACGCCCGCGCATCGCGGTACGCAATCCCCGTCTCCGGGTCGCGGTAGCGCGCCACCGCGTTGGTGACGGCGCACAGCGGCTTGACGGGCTTGATGGCGGCGTCGTGGGCTTCCCGTGCTTTTTGTGTCTTGGCGGCTTGTGCAGCTAGCATGTTGGACACGAAGAGCGCCGCGTCAGGCTCGGACCAGTGGAAGAGGGTTCTGCACAGCTGCACCAGCGCGGCGCGGTCTTTGTCCTTGAGCTGCGAGGCGACAGTGCGCGCGCGCGACGAGGTGGGTGGGGCGTCGAGGTTGGGGAAGGAGGAGAGGATCAGGAGGTTGCGCATTGCGCGGCGGATTACTTTGCGGCGTGGGGGTGGTGCGGGAGCCTGGGGCTGGGGCCGCTGGAATTGGGAGAGCAGAGCCTGTGGGCCGATGTTGGAGTTGCCTTGGATGAGGAGGGGGTCGGCAAGGGAGGTCGGTGTGTACGGCGGGAATGGCTGCGGTTGAGAGAAGGGGGTTGGAGGGAGGTCGGAGGGTAGTGTTTGGTTCAGTTGATTCTGCGTAGAAGCGTACTGGTCGATGCCGAAGAGGAAGGAGTCTTGGTTCTGCGGCGGGGCGAACATGATGTTGTTGCTATTGTAGGAGCCCATGAAGACGTCGCCACCCATAAAGACGTCGCCGTTGGCGGCCTGTGACCCAGGTGCCCATGGCAGCTGCCCGTGCGCGTCTTGCTGCAGTGACTGCGAAGCGGGGACGGAGAACATCTCTGGCGAGCTCATGGGCGGCGGTTGGTGGCCTTGGGTCTCCCCACGCGGTGTCTGTGGGTCAACAGGGGCTGTCACGGCAGGCTCAGCAATGGCTGGTTGGGTAGTCTCGGGCTGCGGTTCAGCTGTTGGTTCTTTATTGAGCTTCTCCTCCAAGTAGTCAAGACTGGGCGCGTCCTTGCCCGTGTACTTCAGCTTGTCGTCGACAAAGATGGCCGGCCCGCTGTAGTAGCGGATGAAGGGCCCATCCATCTGGCGGTTCTTGAGGGCGTCGATCTTGGCCTGTCTTTCGGCGGCTCGCGCCTCCTCGGCCTCTTCCCACCTGTGCAGCGTCTTCTTGTTGATCCTCTCCTGCCGCGCAGCTTCGGCCAGGCGCTCTGCCTGGGTCAGCGGCGGCGCCTCGTCCTTCTTCTTGCGGGCTTCGGCGGCCTTCATCATGGCCAATGTGTCGTCTCGCCGCCGGTCCTTCTCCTGCAGCTTTGCCAGCGTGCTCTCCTTGTTGGCCACCGTCTGCCGCCGCGACGACGTGCGTACAGGGCCGTCCTCCTCAGTGGGAATCCACGAGGCTCTCTCAGACTTCTTCTTGGGTCGCGCGGGCGCAGACGCAGACGCAGACGGCGTGGACGTGGTCTCGGTCGCAGAAGGATCGATCTTGACGCGCTTGCGCGCAGCGGCAGCAACACGTGCGGTGAAGGGATTGGTCGCTGTCTTGCGCTTCTTGATGCGCTCGCGCCTCTCCGCTTTGCGCAGCTCCTTCTCGCCCGCCTCGTCGTCGGCCGCGTCGTCGTCCTCTTCCGACGACGACGAGTCCATGTTGTAATCCTCGGCCTCATTCACGTCGCCGCCCTGGAAGTCTTCTTCGTTTGCAGCCTCCTCCCACTCCTCTCCCCACTCCTCCTCCTCGACCTGCTTGGCGAGCAGTGTAGACATGCGGTTGCCAGCATTCGACCGTCGAGCGCGCGACGTGACCATGAGAGCAACGGGCGCCTCGTCTGCGCTCGCCTCTGCGTCGTTGTCGCGCGTCTCTACACCATCGTCACCGTCATTGCCGCCCGTCTCGGCATCATCGTCGGATGCGCCAGACTCGCCGTGGCGCGCGTCGTCGTGGTGCCCGGCTGCAGGCGCATCGTCGACCACCATGGGTGTGGTTTCGGGCTCGGCAGACATTGCAGCGACAGCGACAGCGACAGCGACACCAGCAGCGCGCGGGGCAATGCAGGCGCTGAGATGGGCCTGAGATGGGCCGCGGCGATGGCTTGCGCGCTGGACAGCGTTCAGTTCAGGGATCGCGCGGCGACTTCTGGCGGGATTCCAGATTCTGGCAGGCTTCCATGAATGCCTTCGATGCACGTCGTCCTGGGATGGGTCTGGCGCGGTGCTGTCGCTGGTTATGCCGTGTGTTTCACGTGCACCCAGAAGTGTGGAGCGGGTGCAGGTGAAAGTGCACAGTGCACACGCCAAACCGACCCGCGTAGCTACAGACCACGGTGCTGGATGACGCGCCCACGCCGGCCGCCCAGCAGAGGCCCGCGCCAAGTGCCGGAGATCGCTACGATGGTACCTTTACCTATCTAGAACTTAGAAGTGCCTATCGCCCTCAGACACTTGAAACATGGCGCCAGTCTGGGATTGACAACGGTCTGTGCCGCCTAGTCCCCATTGGTCTGCCCGCTGGGCTAGCAAACACGCTCGCAGACGGCATCGTGGCAGACGCCGCACTTGCTTCTCGAAGTTTTGGAGGCCATGTTTCAATTAGCATCCTGGTCGTCTGTGTATATGCGTGCAACGCGGAGGTGCATACAAGTTCTCCCTATTTGCGTTGGGTGCCACGGACGGCGCTGCCTTCTGCGGTGTGAGCCTTGAGGTGGGCACTGCTGAACAATTCGTATTCTCGTGCGGACACAGCCTTCACGCTGCCATTCATCGCCCTTGATGCAAGATGCCGATGCATTTTTGCGCGCACTTATCGGCATTAGGCCAATGAGGACACATGGCACGGCTGCTCAGCCTGACTCCACGTCAGATTGGAGGTGCGACGCGCCTCTGAACGTTTCAGTTCGGCCTACTAACCATCCCCGCGGGCCAACCAGGGAGAGGCTCACAGGAGGATGGATGCAGAGGACACAACACACTGCGAACCCCCTATTGCTGTTGCTGCAACGGCGGGATGGGCGACGTAGCTCGCGTACAGCTGCTGCAGGCAGTGCGAGACGAGAGCGAGCAATAATTTCAGATAGTCCATGCCCGCGATCTCCACGGCATCGCACTGAGCACCCGCAGTGGCCTCAGCTTGTTACAACTCAATACGTATTCGTGGTGGTGAACGTGCCCTCGTGCTAGCGCATCTGCAAGTTCGAAGTTCGAAGTTGGCCCTCTTCATTAGCGAGACCAAGACCGAACTTCATCACCTCACGCACCGTCTCGTCTGCGCCTCCTCGCCATCGCCGCTGCTGCTGGACTGCCATCTTTTCTGATGAGCGCTTGTGTCTAATCAGATCGACTCTGTTAATCCCCACGTATCTTTCCTTCCTTCTTCTCCAGCATCTTGCACCTTGGCAGGGCTGTTTATTGCACCAGATCCGCCTGTCCCCAGCACCGACGCGCTTTACTGCGACCAGCGGCTTGCAAGACACTCCTTTTGGCGCCCGTCTCCTTTATAGACCGCCCCCTCGTCTCTCGTCCCTCGTCCCTCGACTCGCTGTGAGCCTGCTCGACCGCGAGCCCCAGCAGACCCCGCATAGACGAGCACCGCAGCCCAGCACCCGCCGAACATACTCGAAAGAGCCGTGTTCGCTGCACCACACTGCGCTCGCTGCACTGCACTGCTCCACCTGCACACGACGCATCGCCGGACTGGGTCCCAAGGGCGTATCTGCTTGAAAGCCCCTTGCACAGGCCTGCATCTGCATCTGCATCCATCCATCCAGCGCCCACGCCCACGCCCACGCGCTGCTTGCTTGACCTACTTGGCCGGTACCAACCACCTGCGCACCCCCGCCAACCGTCCCATAGCTCCCACTCAGTCGAGAGACAGCTCTGTAATCCATAATGGCTCCGACTTCGCGCCCCGAGCAGCACATCAATTCGGCATATCTGCCCCAGCTAAGCTCCAATGCCCCGCATTCAGCCTCCTCCAGCGGCGCTGCATCGCCCGTAGAGCCTCCATCAGGCGGTCGCTTCCCCTCCAGCACTTCCAACCCGCTGGGAGCCGCGGCAGCTAGCGCACGCCTTGGCTCCGGATCCCCTTCGCATGAATTCAGCGGTCGTCTATTTTCCAAACGGTTTGTCGCACCACTGAAACAATATGTCATCCTGGCTAACGTGGAACGCCAGTGCACGCGAGATTCAAGCGCAGGAAGGCCTGACTCCACAAATGTGGGGACCCCCTACCAGCGGCAACTCGACGCCATTGCGTGAGACCATCCCGGAGTCTCCCAGTGGTGACAGCTTCCCTGACTTCAACCAAGCCATGCCTGAGACCACGTCAGCCTCTCAGACATCTACCCGTCGTGCCCGCGCCGGCACACTGCCCTCACGCTTCTCTCCCTCTGCAGCACCTGGCGGCTTAATGTCTATGTCCTCATCCTCCCTCCTGCCCAAGACCTCCCGCCCTACACCCTCCACAAGCCCCTTCAAGCAGCCCGGCACGCCCACCGAGTCCAGCGGAGGCTTCGCTGCACCAGGCTCTACCAACGCTGCGGCTAAATCGGTCTTGCTGTCTCGTCTTCGCGCTGGCTCGATGCCTCAACGCCCTGGCTACCTGCCGCCCTCGGTCTCTCCCTTCGGCAACTCCCTCTTCTCGACTGGCTGGACAAGCAACCGTGAGCGCAGCAGCACCCTGCAGAGCATTGCTTCGCAGCCTTCCAATGGACCTGGCTCTCCACAATCGCACTTTTCCCGCGAGTCGCTTGCTGATACTGATGTCAAGACTCTCGACTATCTCGGTCTTGTAGACACCCCTCAGCCTCAACGTGCCCAACTGGCACCCTCTGACATCGAGCTCCTTCTCGAGAGCCAGAGGAACGCCAACGGCCAGACCATGAACAGTGCCAACCGCTTCCGCTCGTACTCGGTCAATGCTAAGGAGAAGTATGCTGAGGACGAGGATGAGATGGACCAGTTTGGCAACTACAGCGGTGCTATGACCCCTGCTGAAGCCAATGCTCTGATGATCCACGAGGCTGTTCGTCAGCACAACTTGGAGGTCCAGGCTTTCGCCAACTACGCGTCCAACGCCCGTCCTCGTGCAAGGACTGCCGGTGTTCTGGACGCTCCCCAGCAGAGGTTGATGCGCAGCTACATGCCGACTCGTCTCGGCGCGTCTGACTTGACCGAGGATGCCGAGTACAACCTTACTGAGGCCGTCAAGGGTCTTCATCTGCGCAACGCACATGAATCGAGCGCGAACCTCGGCGATGATGGCACCCTCGAAGGCCCGACTAGGTCCCTCTGGCTGGGCAACATTCCCTCATCTACAACCGTCTCATCCCTCAATGTCATTTTCAACACATTCGGATCGATTGAGTCGACTCGTGTGCTGACCCACAAGAACTGCGGTTTTGTCAACTTCGAGAGCCTCGAGAGCGCTGTACAGGCCAAGTCTCAGCTGAACGGCAAGGAGATCTTCCCTGGAGCCGGGCCAGTTCGCATCGGCTACGCTAAGATCCCCAGTGCGGCTGCTACGCCTGGCCACAACGGTATCTTCCCCTCGCCTAGTCCCGACCCGCATGCCAAAGCTCAGGCGGAAGGTGCAGCCGCCCACAACACTACGAAGGCCAACACTGCCAGCTTGGCCACAGCCAACGCTCCCCTCGTCACTCCTGAACTGAGTGACATCCGTACCGATATTGTACAAATTGTGAAAGATTTGGGTGCATCGGACGATGACCAGGGCAGAATTAGCGCACAGGTGGAAGCTGCAATCCAGTACAACAGCTACGTCGACGAGATCCCTGCTGTTGAGGAGCCAAGCCACACTCGTGTCCACGACGCTCCTAGACTGCGTGAGATCCGCAAGCGGATCGACAACGGCTCGTGCTCTGCTGAGGAGATCGAGTCCATTGCCATGAACATGCTTCCTGAGATTGCTGAGCTCTCTTCCGACTACCTTGGAAACACCGTTGTTCAAAAGCTGTTTGAGCACTGCTCTGAGCCCACCAAGGAGGCCATGCTTCGCGAGATCGCTCCTCACCTCGCCAAGATCGGTATTCACAAGAACGGAACATGGGCCGCGCAGAAGATCATCGATGTGTCCAAGTCGATGCCCATGCAGAGAATGGTGGTGGATGCGCTCCGACCCTACGCAATGGCCCTGTTCCTCGACCAGTTCGGTAACTATGTCATGCAGGGCTGCCTCAAGTACCAGCATCTCAACAACTTTATCTTCGAGGTGATGCTTGGTCGGCTTTGGGACCTTGCACAAGGCCGCTTTGGAGCTCGTGCTATGCGTGCTTGTCTGGAGAGCCACTTCGCGAGTAAGGACCAGCAGCGTACAGTCGCTGCTGCAATTGCTCTTCACAGCGTCCAGCTTGCCACAAATGCCAACGGTGCTTTGCTATTGACATGGTTCCTCGACACCTGCACTTTCCCCAGGAGGCGCACTGTCTTGGCTCCCCGCCTGGTTCCCCACCTTGTCCACCTCTGTACTCACAAGGTCGCTTACCTCACAGTTCTGAAGATCATCAACCAGCGCAACGAGCCCGAGGCGCGAGACATTATTCTACAAGCGTTGTTCTTCTCGCCGAACGACCAGGTGCTGGAAGAGATTCTCTCCGACCAGAACTGCGGCGCTACCTTGATCTTCAAGGTACTCACCACGCCTTTCTTCGACGAGAAGATTCGTGCAGAGGTCGTGCAGAACGTCCGCAACGTCCTCGTCCGCATCAAGGCCCAGCCTCAGCAGGGCTACAAGCGTCTTATGGACGAAGTAGGTCTCTCCACCCGCGGCGGTCCAGGCAATCGCGACTCATCCACCACCCGATCGGCATCGAGGGATAGCTCGCAGATCGAGCCCAGGGGTTTCTACGGAGCCCCCGCACCTGGCTTCGACCCAGTTGGCCTCCAGCGCACCTCCAGCATGGACTCGAACGGCTTTGACCAGTATGGCATGGGACCTGGTGGACCCATGTACATGCCCAACATGCAAGCTATGAACGGCCAGCAGCAGATGCAGTACCAGCAGCTGCTCGCCCGTCAAGGCCAGTTCTATCCACAGATGAACAACGGCTTCCAGCCCCAGATGGACACCTACCGCAACGCCTCTCCAGTTGCCGCTCCCGGCTTTACTGGGTCGCCGATGATGCAGCCTGTCAACCTTGCGGGTCAGGGCATGCCACCCGGCATGGGTGCCCAGATGTACCCTTACCAGATGTACATGCCCCAGCAGCAGCAACAGCAACAGGCTGCTGGAGGTGGTCAGCGCCGTGGTCGGGTAAGCAGAAATGCGTCGCCAGCGCCGGGTGCTAGACGCTAACGTCTCTCGCAGAGATAGTATCGTCTCACTTTGGCGGCTCGCAGCCTCTATCGTTGCTTCGCAGCATCGCTCTATTCTTGTCTATTGTTTCATGTCTTCTCAAGCGAGCGGATAAAGCGGTATAACTTGATCGTCCCGTCTCCTTTGTATACGACTGCTACTTGTTGGAGAGAGGGAGCTGGCCTGCCTTGTGTCTCTTAAACTCACGACGTGCATGCTCTCTTCTTGGAACAACACAGACGCCCGAAGACGTCCGCTACGTCGCTCGCTATATTTGCATGCGCATGGCTTGGGGTTCAGCAGGCGTTCTCACACCTCCATCTTCTTGTACCTTAGTTCTGAGTCAGTGGGCTCGGGCAACGACTCACTTGTTGCATCTCTACATGCTGCTAAACGGCGCATGGACGAATCTATGTATGGTTATAGGCAGACGGACGATACATGTGGTCCTCACGTGGTAGGGTGCGCCGGCACCTAACTTCACGACCAAGGGGCGCAAAAGTAGCTCACGATTTGACTTTAGAAATTGGGCTTGGTGTTTCTTTCTCATGTGTCGTTGATTTGGGGGAAGATCTGGCGGTATAGGGCAACAGCATGGATAGAGATCAATGCGCCCTCTGGCGTTGTAACATTACTATACGCAGAATTGATTCCTTTCTATTGATCCCTCACGGCTCGCTCGGCTCTCCCAAGGTTGCATCTCGCGTTCATGCTCGGCCGAAGCTGCATATTCCAGACCTTCGTAGAGAGCGGAGCAAGAGGCTCAACAGCGTCACATCCACGGCGTTCCGAAGCTTCGTGCCCGGATAAGCACTATCAGACCCGTGCAACCAATCAGCGATGGAGTATGGTCCCTGACCTACGTCATTGCTGTAACAAGAGCTCCGGAGGTCAGGAACCCCAACAGCACCGTCATTGTGGGCAGGCGCAATATAACCATCGCGACTGCACAAGCTACCTTTTTGTCACATATCTACGAGTTTGATACCCAGTTCCTTTATTATTCCTTCTTGCTACTTGCGACGCGCCAGGATCACGCGACGTCATCGACAAACACTAGAACACGACCACAAGCAATTGAATCCACACACGATACAATGGCCGACAAGCTTGGTTCCCTCAAGCCTCAGAAGAAGATCGAGCTGTACTCGGGCAACTACTTCGCAGCATGCACACTCGGCGGCATTATTGCGTGCGGGCCCACGCACACCATGGTCACTCCTCTCGATCTGGTACGCATACACATATACATAGCTGCGGCGCCAACAACCCTCCGCGCACGCAATCACTGACGAGATAACCAGGTCAAGTGCCGCCGTCAAGTCGACTCTAAGCTGTACAAGTCGAATGCGCAGGCATGGAAGCTGATTTACGCAAAAGAAGGGCTGCGCGGCGTCTTCACTGGGTGGGCGCCCACATTTGTCGGCTACTCTCTACAGGGCGCGGGCAAGTACGGCTTCTACGAAGTCTTCAAGTACCTCTACGGCGAGAAGTTGGCCCCCGGCGCCCCCAAGACGGTGGTCTTCCTTGCGGCGTCCGCCTCCGCCGAGTTCCTCGCTGATATCGCGCTGTGTCCGCTCGAGGCCATCAAGGTGCGCATGCAGACTACCAACCCGCCGTTTGCGCGCAACCTGAGGGAGGGCTGGAGTAAGGTCGTCGCTCAGGAGGGCATTGGGGGTCTCTACAAGGGCTTGTACCCCCTGTGGGCCCGCCAGATCCCGTACACCATGGTCAAGTTCGCGACCTTCGAAGCCACTGTGTCACAGATCTACAGCTTTTTGGGCAAGCCGAAGGAGTCGTATAGCGGGCTACAGCAGACAGGTGTCTCGTTTCTGGGTGGTTACATTGCAGGTGTTGGGTGTGCGGTCGTGTCTCATCCTGCCGGTACGTTCATTTATACCTGTTCCCCACATTCCCAAGTCCCAATACTAACGTCATGTCAGACGTCATGGTATCCAAGCTCAACAGCGACCGCAAAGCCGGCGAGGGCGCAGGCCAAGCCATCTCTAGGATCTACGGCAATATCGGCTTCCGCGGCCTGTGGAACGGCCTGCCCACGCGTATCTTCATGATCGGCACGCTCACTGCGTTCCAGTGGCTCATCTACGATTCGTTCAAGGTTTCGCTCGGCTTGCCCACTACAGGTGGTCACTAAGTAGAGGTCCCTTCTGGCTAGAGGTGTAGAGTTTAGATCTTTCTCTTCCAAGACTAATCCGCTAGGCGATGGTGTTTCGGAGTTTGAGCGCTGATAGCCGTCAGCGCTTGAGGTATTGATAACATGTTCCATACGAATCTCTTATACCATTTTAAATACCTTATTCTTTCCTTGTGACATCGGTTATGACCGCTGTAACGCCGTGTATCAAACGGTAACCCACATCAGGACTGATACCAAGACCAAGGTCAGCAGCAGCGCACCCGCAAGCCAACGCCACCATCCTAAGCTCCAAACCATCCATTCTTAAAAAGCAAATAGTAGTTCCCCTGACAAAACACCAGACAATTTGGGAGCTCTGCTTCTCCAAACACCTCAAACACCTCCTCAGGCACCAATCAACCTTCCAACCCGCGTCACCAGTGTATATTCCCAGCCCCTGCCCCACACCTCCTCAGTCTTTCAGCTAGGGGCGGATCTGTCCTAAATGCCTCTCCGCGGTTCTTCGGCCTACATCAGCGTGTTGCGCGCTTTCTCTGGAAGCGAGGTAACACTTTAGGTTCTCGGCATTCAGAGGGGAAGGCTCTGGTGTGTCTGACCTTGCTCTCGAGGTCTTAGCCGTCACGACAGCTTGGGTGAGTGGTAAAGCACGATCTAAAGTTTGAGGTGCAGCGTCTTGCCAAGGCCGGGGATGTGATCTAATTTCTCTTTCACATCACCCTGCTACGCTGAGTATCCATCATTTATCACACCGCGATATATCAGCTTCAAAGAGATAGCCTGTACATTCTTCTCATCTGCCTTCGCACATCCAGCCGAGCGAATGATAACCATACAATCATTCTGATCAACATGGATATTTTCTTGTCAGAAGGGGTTGGGGGTCCTATAAGTTCAGCAACGCATTAAAGCTTTATCCACGATACTATAGGTAATCTTGGTCCGCTCTGTACCAGCCAAATCATCATGGATTTGCGCTTAATTCAGAATTGAAGATACAACAGGTCGCTGATTCATAGCTACAGATATGGGAAATCTCTCAAAGAGATCGGAGAACCCAGAACCACCAAGGCCACCAAAACTGCCAGGTTAATAAAATAGTGATCAGTTGCTTATCACGACCGACTTGAGGACTTCGTATCACAATCAATTTGTTTATACAGCTACCTCACTACCTTTCTCGTTATTCAAAAGTCTTCCTTGCTATCCAAGAGTCAGCATAAACCACCTTTCTCATTTTTTGTGAGTGGCGTGACAGCAACAACAACTCAAGAGTAGAAATCTACCTTCCCCTTCATCACCTTCTTCTTCGGCTCAGCCTCCAACATCATCTCCTTCTTCTTCTCAGACTCATCCTCATATTTCATCCCCACTAGCATCAACTCACCTGCTACAGCCGCAAGCTTATTCCTCAGAATTCGAACGTACACAGACATTCGGCGGTGGTCCACATCATAGTATCGGCCAGTCGCTTCATTGTAGAAGGCGAGGTTGCGGTCGTGTTGCAACCGTGCGAATTCGTCGATATCGGCATCGAGCTGCTCGTAGCGTGCGATCAGACGAAGCAGCTCAGGGGCGTTTATCTCGTAGATTTCGATTAGCTGGCGGACTTCCCGAACGTGCATGAGGTCGAAGGGGTCGTTGCGCGGGGCCATGATCAAGGATTTGGGTGGTGGCGGGTTACTCGATGCGTGACTGGGCGCGACTGTGTATCAGTTGGTTGCAAGATTGTGGTGGGATCGAAGCGAAAGTAGTTATGTAGTGGGGAGAAAGCATGGATGCGTAGAGGAAGGACATGGGAAGAAGACACAGGAGGGGAGTGAAAAACTAAAGGTGGCCTGCTTCACTTGTGAGCTACATTCTGTACGCTCATTGGGGGGTTGGTGGGTGATGTGAAGTGCGTAGTGAAAATATGTAAGGAGGAAAGGTGTAGTTAGAAAAGAAATAGGATTGTTGTCAGTGGTGTACCTTGCGGTCTCTACGCCTTCGTTGTTGAGATATCGTATTGTAGAAACCATTCTCGCGAGGTTCGGAGATCCTGGTACACAGACTCATCGAACACCCGTAACTGAGTTCCTTCGATGGCAATCGTCCTGACAAAGCGAACAGTCCATCTCCATCTTCAACCCCTCACCAACTCACTTCTTCAGCTTCGTGATCATGCGTTCCAATAGCCTCTCCACAACTCTCAGTCTCGAATCAGCTCATTACTGCGCACTGCCAAGATTAAAGGGGCGGGGCTCTGAAGAGATGTTTGTAGGGATGATACTGTATTAGCTATCATTTACTGACCAAGAAGGCGACTGCATTATTTCAGCGACATTTTCACCGATCACCTCCCACAAATTGTAGCTCCGCCATCGAAAATAAGAACGAATGATTCACCAACAACAGATTGAACAATCAAGCTATATTCCAGCAGCATAGTGTCTAGAGCTAAAGGAGTTTGCTGACATGGGATATGCATTTCCCAAAAGCGGCTTAGTCAAACTATGTGAATGTTCGTGATCTCCGCGGAGTTATCTCGGTGACTGATCTCCTTCCCGACAACGCCTTTGTACCCAGTAAGGTTCCTTGAAAACAGTCGTATAGCGCATTTTCGGTGAACTATCATCGCCGGATATGTCCATAGGCATGCTTATACAGGGCAAATTGTAACATTGAAGCTGATACGCTAATGACAACGGAACTATTCCCGCGCACGATGGTATCTAACAATAACGACCATGTCCGTCCAAAGGGTCTCTGCAAGTTGGTCTAGCACTAGATACCCTACCCCGCATATCCTTACCTCCTAGGTCCTTGGCCAAGATAGCCTAATAAGATGTGCCTATTCTGCACGCAGCTTTTAGATTCAGTTGGAATACCCAACTTCAGAATTTCGGGGCGCAGAACACGATCCCATATCAAACAACCAGCTCAGCCAACCATGTCGCCAGAAGAACCGCTTACCCTCATCTCCGCCACACCCTCCCCCTTCGCCCGGATGAACCGCATCGCCCTAAAAATGAAAGGCATCCCATTCGTACTCCAAAACGAGATACCATGGGAATCCAAAACCCAAACACCCAAACACAACCCTTTGGAGAAGCTCCCCATTCTACTCTTTCCGGAATCTGACCCACGTTCGCCTGTCTACGAAAGCGCGCACATCCAGACCTACATCGTCGAGAAGTACGCCGGCAAAGGTCCAAGACTACTTCCCGGTGATCTGGATGGCGATCTGCTAGCCAAGCAGATTGTAATTCTATGCGTCGGGTGTATGGACGCTATGGTGCTGCTGCGGTGGGAAGGGCGCCGCGAGCCGGAGCAGCAGAGCAAGATGTGGATGGATAGGCAGAGCAGGAAAGTGGAGGGGGCGATGCGCGCGTTTAATGAGTATGTTCTTGCTGCTGAGAAGAAAGGAAGAGAATTCGTAGTGGGAAAGGAGTTGACGATTGCGGATATCGCGGTTGTGTGCACGGTGGGGTTTATTGAGTTTGGGCAGATGAGGCAGGGGTGGAGGGGAGAGTGGCAAGAACTGTCAAGGTACTTTGATAGAGTAGATGGGATGAGAGCGTTTGCTGAGACGAGACCGGTGATGTTTAATTTAACGGAGAAGGTGGTGTAACAATCACATGGCGCAGTGCAAGAAATGAACAAGAATCGATGGGGTTTAAAAGACAATCCATTAACAACCTGGGTCTAAACACACATACTCACACAGCGCGGGACCAGCCCGTTCTCCTACCCCAGATCCATCTCGAAGCTCCCACACAAAGAGCGGCACCATCCCTCTTCTCGATCTACTTCTCACACAGAGAGCGGTCCCAGCCCGCTCTCCCACCCCTCTCATTGATTACCCAGCAAGATATCCCACATCGCCCGCCCCATATCCCCCACGCCCTTCCCCTGAGTCATAATCCACAACCACCCTGCCATTTCACTACCCTCGTCCACATCAGGAAACCCTTCATACACCAACCGCACAGTCTCCACATGCCACGCCAGCCAGCTCTTCATCCGCCTATAGCCCTGAACCCCATGCTTAGTCTCCAGCTCCTTCACCATAGCCTTGACCTCCGTGTACGCGAAGTTCTCGGGGGAAGGAGGGTAGCGGCACAGGGTCGTGAGTGAGGCGAGCGAGTGGATGAGGTGGCGTACGGGGAAGGTGAGCTTAGCGGAGATGGCGTCGTGGGTAGCTTCGTCGACGGTGTCAGTGGGGGAGGAGAGGGTGTTCAGGGACATCAGGTTCGTCCAGATGCTCAGGCTGTAGAGCGTTGATGAGGAGGGGGGAAGTACGGCCCACGCTAGTTCGAAGGCTTGGGCTCGTGTAGAAGTCATGGTGTGTCTGTGTGGGGATGGTTGTGTGAGACTGGTTGTGTGAGACTGGTTGTGTGAGACTGGTTGTGTGAGACTGGTTGTGTGAGACTGGTTGTGTGAGACTGGTTGTGTGAGACTGGTTGTGTGAGACTGGTTGTGTGA
>Ga0068631_100535_pt1 | contig 15045 bp, 8 predicted proteins | sample InSIn5gowninarea_2_FD_77434 | JGI IMG/M metagenome (GOLD analysis project Ga0068631, IMG submission 77434) | Clean room microbial communities from NASA Spacecraft Assembly Facility at Jet Propulsion Laboratory, Pasadena, California, USA -... ...
AAAGATACCTGGTCTAGCAGCAGTACTAAGGGCATACAAGGCACGACATCATACCGAAAGACCACTACCTCCCACATTCCACAGCTACATCATCTCCCGCGAGAGGCGAAATTGCTATCGAACACTGACTTGCTACAAGCCTTGGTTGACAGCCGAGAATTTGGATGGATTAATGTAGCTGCATTTATGCAATCTGATAAGATCAACTGCTGCAGCTCCGAGCGGATTTAGTGTGCCGCATAGAATTGTGTCTTACAACCTTACCTACCTAGCCCTGAATACAGCGGATAGGTGTACACTGGGTGCACTCGGAAAAGACATATTAGGCATTATAAGGGGCGGACTCCTTAGGGGCAGTAGGTGCTATAGATTGAGGACTTTAGTGGTGGTCTAATAGGCGGTCAGAGGTGTTATTGCCTAAACTCTATAGGCGTACGTTCTAGCTCATCGATTCCTCGTCAACGTTAATACACGTACTAGACTTCCTACAACCAGTCTACAGCGCATCCTCACCCTAGCATATGCTTCAATCGATGTACGGATTTCATGTGTATCAATGCACGGATATTCCGCCTGCCAATCAGGGGTCTTTATGCGTAATATGCCGTGTCAGTTTGCTCGCTGGAAAGACAGCCAGTGAAGGTGGAATATTGCACCGTCCCCAAGAAATTATCGATTATCTATCCTTCACTTACCGAGATCCAATATTGGTGCCGAGTCCGAGTCGGGTGAATGTTTCATCACGTTCAACATTTCACTTCGCTGCCATGCGGTCGATATACAGTATCACGCGGAAAGACTACTACAGTACAGTACGTTAATGGCTCCCAGTTATCCTGAATCTCGCTGCGTCTAGTTAGTGACCTCGTGGTTGCCACGACTTCGGAGGCTTAAAGTCCCATGAAACTCTTCACTCCTCCACCAATGAAGGCAGGTTCCGTTCTAAGTGATCGATCAGTTCAATACGTTTCGGGGCAACATGTACAATACATAATTAACCACAGCCCTATGCTGACGCGTGCGGCTTTGTACTGTACGAAGTAGTCCACTCCACCCTCGGACCCGGGTGATGTGAAGCCCGAGCCAAAGCAGAGATTTTTGACTTTCATCGTCTTATCAAAGCTTCGGATCTGACTAGGGCCGAGTTCACCTGGCGAGGTAAAGAACTCTACTTGTACTTTCAGTACAACGATCTACTTTGGCGTCTGCTATTGTAGATTCGATACGGACGATATTACCACAGTTGTGAGGGAAGGACTGGTAAGGTCACTTCATTTGTGATCCATAAGTATGACATGAAGTGTTCTCTCAACCCAAAGTGAGTGCAGATCTGTGGTGGGTTGTACACTTGTTTGTTTGTACATGTACGTGTACAATACAAGGTCAGCAACGACCTGCTATTGTACAGTACAAGCTCAACAAACGACCACGACTTCCCTCCCTACCTTCTTCTCTATGCGCCTTCTCAATGATTGCCACCGATTGGTTGGCTGAATGCTGCGACACATAGACTCAGCAAGAGCTCCACCTTACAGAGAAATGATAACGAGAGCTAAGGAAATCATTCTTTCTCGTACCTTGGAGGTTGTTGCTCGTCGATCTCATGTCGGTATCCAAAATCTGTTGGTGCTTGCTCGTACTGTGGTAATACTTCTCCAGGTTGATACTCTAATGCAGTACCCCGACCAGATTGAGTCACTGCCGTGGCTTCCTCGGCAGCCTCGCGGCTCTTTTGCCGGCTTGTGACGCCCCTGAGCATGCTCAGTGTGTCTTTACTGCTACTACCGCTGCAGCTGCTGATTTCCGCTGTAGTTGTGCTCCCTGCTTCTCCTGCCTCATTTACAAACTGATCGTTCTCATTGTCCTCGGCCTGCTTGCCCTTCAGGAAGTCTGAAGTCTTTGCGAACGCTTCGAGGTCTTCTTTACGTGGATCCACTACTGTGATAGGTCTGCTCCTGTCGCTCTCGATTTTGATTTTCTCTCCGGCAACGTCAAGTTCGAGTTTCCATTTCAGTTCGTACTCGCGGGAGATGATGTAGCTGTGGAATGTGGGAGGTAGTGGTCTTTCGGTATGATGTCGTGCCTTGTATGCCCTTAGTACTGCTGCTAGACCAGGTATCTTTGATAGATCAATGCCTTCTCCGATCGTTCGGGAGCTCTCTGGGGTTGTGTCCTCATCTGTAGTTACAAAGCCCTGCCGACCTTGTGCTTTGCGATGCATTGTAATGGTCTGGTCTACTGACTGACGATCGAGTACTTTTATTTCTGAGTCGGTGCACATCGACTTATCGGATATCATGCCCTTCCACCGGATATACGTTAAGGCTTTAACTGTCAAGGTAACATTATCAATTCTCATATCAGGATACTGTTCAGGAGGTATTGTAGTCCTCTCGTCATCTTGTACTGGCACGGCGTTGACCACAAAAGTTATACCCTTCTCGTCAAGTATTTGTATCGTGTTTGGTGTCGAAATCATGAGTTTCAACGTGAACCTAGGCAAGGTGCTGGAGTTGAACATCAGCTTTGTCTTGTCGTGGATAGTGTTCGAGAAAGAGAAACTCGGCCTTGTTTGTGGAGTACTCCGTTGGTCACGTTCCCATGAGAGAAGTTTGGAGGCTTTGACAGTGTGGAAGATAGTTTGAGTATGCAACGCAGAATGGCCAGCCGCTGAAGCCGTCGGTCTTGATTTTTCCTCCACAGGGGATGGAATGCGAAATTCTATGCCCAGTGGAAGTGCCCGAACCACGGATTCTGAATTTGCCACACTTCTCACGACCAATGGCAGGGTAGCTCTCCGGGTAGACAACAGCATGGATGCTGTTCCCTTAGCCTCTTTGATGGTAGCTGTAACCACATATTCCACGAAAGCAATATATCTGTAGCCAAATCCCCACTGGGAAAACTTGAAGGTTGGTGGCATGGAATGTCCTGACACATAATCTTTGGTAGACAGGAAGTGCTCCTTTTCCTCCCATTGATGTTCTGATTCGTTTATCGTAACTACATCAGGATTTCTTGGGATACCAAGCTGAAAAGACCATGAAAAAGTACCAGGCTTATGTGTGTGATAGCCTTCATAGAGTGTGGCCTTTTGTGAGAAAAGTGGCGCACGGCCACGCCAGTGACTCTCTCCATGGCCATGCGACCGCGTGAAATGCACTGTATTCTAGATTAGCTAAAATTGAGGCACTCTGGTAGGTAAAATGTTTGCCTTTGACGCGTCCATATAGCTCAACGTTTACAGAGCCAATCGCAAAGTCTTGAGATGTGTTCAGAGTCACATCACCAGTAACCTGATTCCCTGGAGAATAAAAGGCTTGGTTGTCCTTTAAGGTGATCGATAAGCCTTCTGATGACTTCGCCTTGGCCCGTGGCATAGTGTAACGGAGTTTCTGGTTGTACGATGTTTGTTCCAGGAAGAATGCTATACGGGTTGCCAGTAGACCGAAGTTTGAACAAGGCCTGTCAATCTGTAACAACACTTCTCAATGTTAGACGCCCTTGCTTGCAGGAATTTATTCAATCCAGGCCAAGCAGGCGGCTCCTCATGTAGCCTTGGCGGAAAGGTCACATCTGTCCATCGATGATCATACTTGTGGCCAAGACTGCGGAATTCTGTGAGGCACTTGTCTTTGCCGGCAACCATGTTTGCGAAGGCTATTTCTGGAAGACTTCCAGAAGACGCCCAGAAACCAGGCAGAAAGGTGTCTTGCATTGATATTGGAGGCATTCTATTTTTTACTAACCACATTCGGAAAATGCTCAGAAGTTCTTCCGTACAGGTCGGAAGCGAATACGTGAGAGCTCCGTGTGAAATGATCGACACTCTCATTTGCTAGAAAGTAGTAGCCATGTGACCTTGTCGTACGCCGCTTCTGCCAAGGTAGAAATTCTCGGTTTGATTCTTCTAAACGGATAAAAATAGAATCAGCTTCGAGTGCAAAGCGTGTAAACAGCAGTCGCTTGTCAGTGCCCACTCAAACCAGACAACTTGACCTGAACGTACTCAATCCCAGACAAGTGGCTTGTTTTGCCCTTACCCTGCTGGATGCCCACTGACAGTTACGATACTATTTGACTGTGTCAGTACCAGGGATATATGACATTGACTTCAAGTCTAAACAGTATTCTCCCTTCACCACGAATGGTACAGATGTCGCTCCGCATACCTGTATCATACATAAATATACATATTTCGTAAAACGATCACGAGCCAACAGCGGCCCTTCTGGTCGCATGTAGCAATAGAATGATTGCATTCTTTCGTCTATGCAGCATTCCCTTACCCTTTTCCTCTTCCGCGGCCTCTTCCTCTTGTGGCACCTGTAGCCGCTCTTTTCTTTGGCTTGGGCTCTTCTTCTTCCTCCTCGTCATCCTCATCCTCATCCTCATCCTTGACTCTCTTGCCTTTGCCCTTTCCTTTGCCTCTCGCTCCGCCCTCTGCCTTTGCTTTCGGGGCAGCCTTCTTCTTGGGTGCCTTGATGAACTTGTCCTTTTTCAAGTCAAGCTCTTCGTCATCGTCGCCATCAAGCCCCTCATCGGCCATTCCGACTACATCTTCTTCACTGTCCTCGATCGCCTCCTCCAGGTCGGGCTTATCTCGTTTGCCACCCCCCGTCTTTGCCAAGGTGCTGCCAATCGTGCTTGCTTTCTGGTAGGAGGCATGGTGTGTTTGTGCATTGTACAGTCTGGTGAACTGCGCTTTTGTGGCTGTCTCAATCTTCACTTTCTCCTGATCCATAGGGCCTAGACCAAGCTCCACGATGGCGTCATAATCGTCTTTGGTCAGGTAGTACGAGTCCAAGAAGTCGATTACTTCTTGTGTCACATCTCTACCCTTGTCCATCAACGCTTTGACTGTCTTGTTCCAAATGGCAGGCAGATATTGTTGCCGAATCTCGTGACGATCGCCGGACGCACGCACACGCATATGCCCCTGAATATCCTTGATATATCGAGTCAGCTTGCCTTGTTTGCTATTGTTGCCCAGCCACGAGGTGAATCCAACTTGCCCACCAAAATTGCCATAAACATAGCTGGCGGGTCGGACAAAGCTGAATACTGCGTGCGTGGGCATGAGCGACCACTGTTGTTGAGAACCATGGATCATCCTATCGACCAGATCTCCGTCGCTGATACTTGAGGCTGCATTGTCGGCCATTTCGAGAAGCTTCAACGCATGCTCCTTGCCATTGTAGCCGGTTGCGCGAGCCATTTTTGTTTTCAAGTAATTCTCTTGAAGCATAAGATAGCTGAACTCGTGGTCGTTGAAGTATAGCTCGATTTTGTCATTCAACGTGGCGGTCGATGCATTCGTGAACATCTCTGGTCGAAGGATTTTATTGACAACGTCCCAGGGTTTGAGGATGACATGCTTCTCCCAAGCTTTGGACATGGCTTTGCCTTCGCCGTGATCCAGCTGTTTATTGTCTAGCTTGATGGTGGAAATCATGTTAATGATCTGGCGAATATCTGCATGGCTGCCTTCAATGATTGCATCGATAACCGGTGTCGGCAATTTGAGGCCTTCTCGGTAACAGATGGTCATAATTCGTGATCTGATCATGTCGGTTGTTGGTCGTCTGAACGGGAAGTCAGCGCACACGAAATCGAAGGGTTTCATTTTCTGCAGTTTTCGATCGTTGCAGATAAGAATCATGGGAACTTGGGTCTTCTTTGCCACTGCTGCCATCGCACCTACACCTCCTCGATCACCCGCTGACATGCCGTCGACTTCGTCCATGATCAGTAGTAGCTTTTTCTTCGATTCATCAACTTTCTTGCCATCTCCAGCGAAATAGCCCAGTAAGGAGGTAGTATCAAGTACTCCTTTCAGCCCCGTCTCGACAAGTTTCTTGCTGCGAGTATCACTGGCATTGCTTTCCACTACATCGTATCCTTCAAGCTTGGCAACCAGATGGGCGGCAGTCGTTTTGCCAATACCTGGTGGGCCATGCAGCATCGCGGCACGGAAGATGCCATTGCCATCAGCTCCAGCCTGCTTGAAATTATGTTTCTGCCTCGAGGGCCAGTTTCGTAACCAGTTTTGCAGCTTTTCCACCAGGCTTTTGTTTCCACATACTGCTGCCATATGGTCCGGAGCATATTTATCGACCCATAGGCGATCGTCAATTTTCAAGCCCTTTGGCTTGTCAGGCACTGCTAAGCCTCGTGCTGCAGCGCTTGCTTTTGCTTCCTTTTCGGCTTGTTTTTGCCGCTCTTTCTCTTTCTTCTCCATATCCGCCGCCTCTTTTTTCGTGGCTTCTTCTGCCTTAGCCTTCTTCTCAGCGTGCTGTGCAGCGGCCTTGCTATCACCACCATTGGCAGGCATTGACCGGATAATTTGGAATAGCCCGTCTTCATCAATAGTCTTGAGATTGAGCTTCTGTATGGTCTCAAGCTTTTTTGGTCCAGCCTCAGCTCCCAGGACAACGAAATTGGTCTTCGAGCTTGGGCCGGAGGTAACTTTTCCACCATATCGCTTGACCAGATTCTGACCCTCCTCTCTGCCCAAAGTCTCTAGTACACCTGTGAACACGAAGGCCATACCAGCAAGGCAGTTTTCTGCACCAACTGGTAATTCTTTCGCCCCTGCATTTGCAGGTGCCACAGCAGCGTTTCCTCCGCCAAACTGGAACTTTCTAGTTTCGTCTTTTGGCGGTGGTGTTGGTGCACGGACAGTCTTGATGCTGGCCAGCACCTGTGCTACTTCGCTGTTTTCGGGCTCCACTTCTTTCTTCGCACGGGGTTTGCGAGTGGTCGTGCTTGTCGATTTACGCTTCTTCTTGGGTGTTGGATCTTCTTCATCTTCTTCCTCGTCCTCGTCTTCCTCAGCCTTTCGCTTCTTGGAAGTTTTTGGAGTCGATTTCTTTTTCTTCGAGTCAGATGCACCATCCAAAGCTGCAACCTCGACCATCTCAAGATCACTATCTTCCTCATCTTTGTAGTTCTTCTTCTCTGCTGTCCGCTTTGTAGGTTTCAAAGGTATGTCATCGTCATCAGAACCCTCGTCGTAGTCATCTGCTTTGCGTCCTATCTTATAATCGTCTGCGTGTACATCGTCATCGCCTCCATCTTTGTCATCATCGACCTTCATTGCTGTACCATCTTCATCCTCATCCTCATCTGCTTCTTCCGCATAGGTCACTTTCGCACCTTTTCTGGCTGATCGGCGGCCCGAAGCAGGGGTGTGCAGTTCCTTCTGAGCGGTCTTTTTCGGCGTATGTACCGACCCATTAGTTGAGGCTTTTCCATTCTTGGCTTTCTTGCTATCAAAATAAGCTGAACTAGTCGTTTCTTCTTCTTTGGGCTCTTCTGTTGTCTTCCTTCGTTTCACAGGGGTTGACTTCTTTGGTTTGGTCTCCTCGACATCATCGTCATCTTCATCTAAGACCACTTTCCGTGGGCGACCCCTTCCAGCTGGCTTCTTAGTCGTCTGATATATAGAATTAGCTTATTACCAACGTGAAATCTGAGAAATCTCACCGAGCCTACTGCTTCCACTGGTGTAGCTGGCTTCGCAGCACCTCCACCACCGAAGAAGTTGCGAATGTCAGGCATCTCACTGGCTCTCGGGATGTAGGATGAAAATGTCTCAGAATCTCGACATGATAAGCAAACTCGAAACGTGCTAAGTGAAAAGGTAGAACAGACTCAACTGGTTTTCAAACGACGAATGCGATGTTCGTCCTTGCAACCTATTTCGGAAGGAGTGTTCATGACGCGACGCGCTTTACCCGCGATTCAATTAAGCAAGTCATCTAAGCCTCGTTCAGCCTTGCGTAGTAACATTGATATCTGATCCAGCGACATTACTCGAGCATCAATGGTCATCTTCATCACAAAGATATTCTAATTCAAAGCACTTTTCTTGCCCTAGCGGTCCAGTGGAGGAGGTTGCTTAACCAACATCGACCGACGTTCAGTCGCACACCAAGGGCGCGAGTGAGCTTCCCAGGAGTGCAACCATACTGAATCGCAAAGCAAGCAGCTACAACTTTAAGTTCTTGGACTCGCCAAAGGGCCCTGCACTCTGCGACCTTGTCTGTGCACGTTCCCAGTCTGAGTGCATTCAAGATAGAATGCGCTCGTCCTCATTACGGCCACTGGGTAAGCCAGTCAAGATACCTTCTGTATACCACCATTCTAACCACCTCCGCAGCCGCCAGCTTCGAAGCAATGTCCCTCAGTCAGTGTCAAAGAGTGACGACCTTCCGACCTCGGGTATCGATAATCAAAGTCCAGAGTCCATTCTCGAGATCACGACAAGTGCCCTTCCAACGAACTTTCACATCCTCCTCGCGCAGCCATGATTGGCTTCGTCCCAACAAACCCGAAAAAAGCAAATCAATGGTCGGCCGCCCGCGCATGCAAACCGGCGGCTCAGTTCGTGGCACAACAGTAGTATGGGGTGACTACGGTCTTCGGATGAAAGACCACGATCGACGAATAAGTGCCAAACAACTTAATCTCGGATACCAAACAATCGCCAACAAGCTCCGTGGTACGAATTGCAAAATCTACACTCGTGTATCCGCGAACATTGGTGTGTATACCAAAGGTAACGAGGTGCGTATGGGTAAGGGAAAGGGTAAATTCGATTACTGGGCTGCTAGAGTGCCGGTCAGCAGAGTGGTATTCGAGCTCAGTGGGACGGTGCACGAGAAGGTTGTGAAGGAAGCATTCAGACTGGCAGGCAACAAGTTACCAGGGCAGTGGGAGTTCGTGAGGAAGGGCGATCCACCGGTGGTAGGACTCACCAAATTACAGAATGGCATCACATTGGAAAGTCTAAAAGAGGCAAGGAGAAACATAGAACCCCTGGACAAAGACGGAAGTGATGAAAATCTAGTGATACCACCAAGTCTGACGGATCAACCCCCACAGACAGTGTCTACGACAACTGCGACAGCAATATAGAAAACACTCGGTGTAATAACAATAAATTTGTACTCGCAATATCAAACAGCGCTGGCCGTTATCCCACTTGATCCTTCTCAAGCACCAATATTATGATCATGCGTTCTATCTCCATCGTTAACAGAATACTGCTGCGCACTCCTCGGATTCTTGTCCCCCTCAAGCTCACTATCAGCCTTCGTCCCCCCCAAACCCCCCCCTCCTGTTTCGCCGACCCAATCCCCCCAGAATTCGTCATCCCACCCATTCCGGACTCCGAAATATTCTGTCCATACCGGATATTCTCCGTCGTTTGTTGCGCTCGGTCTGCATCGACACCGCTGGTTTCGGTTGTTGTGTTCGGCATGCTACCTGTCACCACAGATACACACATGTTAGCAAAGATTGCCCTCCTAGGAACAGGTGCGAGGGAAAGGATAGGTAAGTACTGACCACCAAGCATCCCACTAGATTTCTGATGCTCCTCCCCAAGACCCTTATAACTCTCATACTGCGGCGTCTCCCCTCCCGGCGACGTATCCATCATCGTCGTCTCATTCGCCCTCGCACTTCCGGAATCTCTCTCAGTCATTCTTTCTCGATTCCTGCTTTCTGAAGAAAATGATGAAACTGTACGACTTAAGATATTGCTTTCCGCACTTCCTCTCCGTGAGGTACTCTCGTTGGTACTAGAAGTCGAGCTTGATGTACTTGACCTCCGACTGTGTGTAGGACTGGACGATCGAGATGGACGGGTATTATTACTTGTTGATGATGAGGAAGTAGAAGATTTGTTGAATTCGGAGAGCCAGTGGCAGGATATGACGTTTTCGATCTCTTGGGTTAGGACGTGGAAAAGGTCCATTAAGAATATTTGGTGGGGATTGCGTGCATCTTATATAGGGCTGTGTCTGTGGATGAGAGGTGCGATGTGTACAGTATTCTGCGCTTGCTGGGGGTTGCGGGATATGGAGTTGATGGGTGTGATGTCATGGGTTTGTATGACGAGGTTTTTGGGTGGGATGGACGGTTGAGGATATGTTATAGAATGATACTACAGCAGGCGATTGGATGTATTGGGTATTTTAATGGTAACGTGTTTGATTTCTTGAGTATATCCGGGCGGGAATGGTGATGGCTTGTGTGGACACGAGCACTACAGGTTTACAGGAACGAGACATAGAAGGGGAAAGTGTTCGTGGATCTTGTTTGACTGTGTAATTATTCTAGCCTATGCCAGGCTGTGCCATCGTGCAATGATGTGCAATAATACTGAGACTTGATTCTTCGCCCTGAACTATCATGTTTGTAGAGTAAGATCAAGTGAGCTGCCTTCGTCAGGGTGATGAGTGGTACTGTTCTGGTGTTAGCGATCTCCCCCTGTAAAATGATGAGGATTGAGGTTACCATTTCTGTTTAGACTTCATCTTCACCAGCGAGCTCTACCGTAGCATCTGCTTCTTCTTCTTCTGCGACTGCTTCTTCCTTGATCGCTGCAACTTTCTTTGTGCTCTTCTTAGCCTTGTTCGTGGGGGTCTCACTGCCCTCTTCCTCGTTGCCATCATCTGAGTTGGCTCGCTTGTTGCTCTTAGGAGTCTTTGATTTGGTTGCCTTGGTAATCTTCGCAGGAGTTACGGGTTGAGCGTCATTACCGTCTTTTGCGACCACACGAACATGATCCTTGCTGCTCTGAAGAGAATACTTGTTGCCTGCCTCGACGATCGATTTGAAGCGGCGTTGAGCATTTTGAGGGGTGTTGATGGCAAGTTTCCGCGCAACTGCAGCATAATTAGGTCTGAATTCCTCTGCGTCTGCCAGAACTACAAGCAGGAACTCAATCTTCTCTTCTGGTGTCAAAGATGCCATTGTTCGTAGATAAGATGTGGTTGATAGGAAATGGTTTGTGGTCTCGTAGCTATGTAAGTGAGATGAAGAAAGAAGGTTGTAATGTTTTTGAGACAGAGCCTTGCAAGTAAATAAAGTTTGACCAAAATATTCGGCCACGTTTGTAGTGAAGAAAGGATGGAAGTGTTGATCAGCAGTTCGGAGCAACTGAAAATTTCTACTGCTCTTACTTCGCATTGTTTCTGCAAGATATCTGGAGACCTCTCTCAGCAACCGGATCTGTGACCAGCATGTCATGCACAAGTAACTGAGAACAGGGCATTTCTGGTGCCTCCCACGAACTGAAGTCGAACGTTGTTCCTCAGGCGGGCTGTTATTCAAATGATTTCTCCCGAGCTGGAGGCATGTCCTTTGGCAGAAGAGTGCAGTCCTTTTTTATCAACGCGAGAATCTAAGACTTGGTGAGTCAACTTTATCGCGGAGTACCAGCCGATGAGTACTGCACTCAATCCGACAACGATCTCATAACACCCTCGAATGCCACCAATGCAGCTGCATTTGCTGGAAATGCTCGGAGGAAGCAAGGCAGAAAGCCTCGCCAGAAAGCACGGTATCCTCCTTCTTGATACACGGTTCTCACCGCATCCTTCCACCGAGGGAAGCGTGGCGTACCATCTTTCAAGCCACCTCCCAGAGGGTCAGTCATGATTCTCTGCTTAACAACATCGGTTGGATAGGTCGTGAGCCAGAACACTTGAGCGCTGAGACCGCCGGCCCAAAAATTGATCGCAGGAGTTGAGAGATTTGTGTGTTGGACGAACCACTTCGAGAACAGGTCATAACTTCCCCACCAGAAGAAGAAGAACGAACGGAAAATCAACGTTGAATACAAGCCATGCCACAGACCTCGGATACCATGATACTTCAATATCTTTCTCGTGCAATCAATCGGGCCAGAGTACAACCTATCCGCCTTATTGGCAGCGTACTGGATCTGCAATCGTGCCTTGACATGTTCGACAGGTGCGGCAATTAACGATACAGTACTGCCAGCTCCGATACCAGCCAAGCCGTGGCCAAAGGAAGGCAGGGTGTTCTTGTTGATTGTTTCCTCGCTTACAAAGGCTGGGTTGGTCCAGACATTCTCGAGCAGTAGTCTTCGATATATTGTCAGACTACCCAGCATCAATGAGTCCATTACCATCCAACCCAGTAAAGGCGGGGTTGCTCCTTTGTAAAGTCCTGGGATGCCCTCTTTCCGAACAGTTTGCAATACACAGTCCAGAGGTCCGTGAAATCGGCCATACTCAGCGGTTTGCATGCGCACCTTGATCGTATCGAAAGGATGCCCAACACTCAGCTTCGCAATGCCTGAGAAAACTCCCGCTACAAAGCCTCGATAGTTCTTCACAGTCGCTGCCTTAGCAGGTTGTCCCTGCCCGATAGCTTCATTACTGCGGTTCTGTGTGTCTGGATTAGCGACAGTGCTGCTTCTGATTAGCTGACAGTACTATCGTCGTTGTATCTGGAACAGCGCACCTGTCAAGGCTTGCCGACATCACCGTGCCTCAATCACAGAGACTAGATCTGCTGGTCTGTACCTAAAGACAAAGACGAACATGATGTACAGTAATATGACTGTCAGAATGCGCAAACACAAAGTCATTGAAGGTTCACACCAGAGGTCGATCGCTTATCTCCGAGATCGGCAAAACTTAAGACCGAGATGGCCGATGATGATCCATCCATCACAGATCGTCCAATTGAATCGTCCTAACAAAGCTAACAATCGGGTGGACATGGAACGATCACGACAACCATCGACGGCTTTGAAATACCTGAACTTAGGTTACCACGTGCAAAATGTGACTTTATGAAGCTTGAGAGTGCTTGCTCTCCTTGACGACCATCAACTGTGTGTGACATATCAATACCACATCGTCGACTAGCCATAGAAAAGATGCAAGAGGCGAAGCAGCATCAGTCAGCACCCAATGGACAAGCGCATAGTCCACCTAAGAGAGTGTGGACGACATTGATCACGAACACCAAGTATCTATCAGGGTTGATCACACTGGATTATTCTCTGAAGAAGAGTGGTTCAAAGTACCCATTGATTGCGCTCTACACAGATGCTTTCCCAGAAGAAGGCAAAGCTGCATTGAAGGCACGCGACATCCCAGTGAGGAGGATAGCATATCTATTACCGTCAGTGCCCAAGCAGTATGCCAACGATCCTCGTTTCTACGACTGCTGGAGCAAACTGGCTCCCTTTAGCCTAACTGAGTACGATCGGGTCGTACAGCTCGATAGTGATATGCTTGTGCTGAAGAACATGGACGAATTGATGGATCTCGAACTTGATCCACCGGAAGCGAATGGCGATGGGAACAGGGTGTTCGCTGCCAGCCATGCATGTGCCTGTAACCCACTCAAGAAACCACACTATCCCAAAGACTGGGTGCCGGAGAATTGTGCTTTTACATCCCAGCACAACGACCCTGACAAGGCCCAGAAAGAAGGAGCACCGCCAACAGCAGGTATTGCATGCCCCAATGGAGGTCTCCAAGTCGTCAATCCCAGTAAAGGTATCTACGATAAGATCCTGGATACTTTGCAGAACGGAGACTTAACTGCGAGTTATGATTTCGCGGATCAAAGTCTGCTCGGCGAACGGTTCAGCGGGAGGTGGATCACTATTCCTTACATCTACAACGCTCTCAAGACTATGAGATCAAAAGGTGTTCATGATGCGATATGGCGAGATGATGAGGTCAAGAACATCCACTACATTCTCAGCCCTAAGCCGTGGGATGAGACCGAGGAGACCGCATCGAACGAATCACATCTTTGGTGGATCAAACTAAATGACGAACGGGTAGCAAAGGATAAGGCAAAAGGCGTACAGGATGGATTTTAGGATGGTCGCAAAGGACAAACCCTTGTCGCCACCATATGCATATGGTAGAGCTGGTTCGCGAGCTACACTGTTTCCAGGTCAGACGTAGAGACTCACCTTTGGACGGCTAGAGCGCTTGACACAACGTTGGCGAGCGATCAGCCTTGCTTCTTTGGATAGCCAGTACTTACATACCTTGACTTGGAAAAAGTCAGGATCTCTTTATCTCTGTCCGATCTTCCATGCGGCAGGCGATGGTGGTCCTCGGATTGTTTCCCAATGCATGTTTCTCCATGACCAATAAACTCGTACGCGTCCTCTAGTCTTCCGCATCCCGAAGGTAGGAAACCAGCAGCAGACTTGTGGAGTGATCTTCACAGACATTCTAGCTTCCTGATAGAACGCTAGCAAGATTGTATTTGATCACGAGATTGGCTCGTCGTATTGCAGTGTGCTTTGTCTGCAGCAATCATGATGGACAATGTGGGTGCGAGGAAGTTCATGCACAGAAGTAGTCGTGTGAGCCGCAGTAGGTAGAGATTATCGATGAGATCCATGAGAATTGCCTGTACGACATGGAAGAAACAAGCGTCTCGACTCAAATACCTAGTTAATGCAGCTGCCCAGATCCAATCACAAGAACACTCGATAAGTAAGCAAGTGGCAAATGGACAGTGCTCACTCACGATCTGGCAATTGGAAGCCTCAAAAAAGAGACTGGAAGCCAGTCAGAAATGCAGTAGGGGCGGCAGCCTGCGATACACCAATACGAACGCTGCCAGCCCGCAAAATGGTGAGGCGAGATCTGTCCAGGCAAAACCATGCTGGTCCAGAGCTGCTGCATGCTGAAACACTCGCCTGTTCTCTGTCATTTTCACCGCGGCACCGATACAGCTCCTCTTATTGGCTTCTACCCCTGCTTCGGCCATGAGCAAAGGAACTTCGGCCAACCCTTGACAGCGGCGAACTGGTGCTTCGTATTGGTCGGAAAGTGTGACAAGAAGTCGATGTCGACTTTAGCGGCTCGGACCAGACATGGACAATTGCCCTTGACGGGCACCATGCAGCAAGCGACACATTTCCCAGCGACAACTAAACTCATTAGAGCCTAACGCGCTATGAGAACACCACACATCCGCGTAAAATGGCCCCTGGTCCTATCTTGCTACTGCCCTGCAGTGCGTTGTGTACATCAAGACTCGAAAGATTGGTGAGGCTAGTTGCTGCATTGCATTTCTCTGTACCCGCTCTATCTACCTAACCATATTATTGCCCAATGCCTCTGATGTGGGCGTGTACAATTGTTCTTCGATGCTATCCTCACACCAAGCCTGGCTGAGAACAACAATTTTCTAACTCTTGGAATATCCATGTGAATACTCAGCTTGACTGTCGTTCAT
>Ga0068631_100536_pt1 | contig 15032 bp, 16 predicted proteins | sample InSIn5gowninarea_2_FD_77434 | JGI IMG/M metagenome (GOLD analysis project Ga0068631, IMG submission 77434) | Clean room microbial communities from NASA Spacecraft Assembly Facility at Jet Propulsion Laboratory, Pasadena, California, USA -... ...
ACCAGCATAATCTCGTGCAAAAAACCGACACGCAAATTCTCCTGGCAACCCAGACTTGTCCTTATTCCCTAATCTCAAATCATCACAAGGGCATTCGCGCCGCTGGTGTCACCCTCAGGCGATGTGTTATCTGGACAAGAGATGCAACTATGGGTTTAAGGTTGATGACTTTGATTGTTGAGGGATCGCAGCAGAAGAGAGGAGGCCAAACTATAACTCTGATACACAATTTCTTGTCGTCACACGGTGATCCTTTCGTGGGAGGATTTGCAGAAAGGATACTTGCTCACGTTGCTCGACCTTTCTACGATATGCTTCGACACTGGATCTATGATGGAGAGCTGGTCGATCCATACCACGAATTCTTTGTCGTTGAGTCTGATCCTGATTCTAAAGCTGATATTGACCCGAAACGAGTTGCTATGTCAGTGTGGCAGGATAAATACAAACTCGACGCCGACATGGTGCCATCGATCATGTCCGCTGAGTTTGCGAAGAAGGTCTTCCTAATCGGAAAATCACTCAACTTCATCAGACACAACTGTGGCGACGCCGACTGGGTTAACCAATACTCTCAGACAAACTCCAAATCACTTGATTATGCCAACACTGCCAATCTGTCGACCTCGATTGACAAAGCCTACCAAACCACGATGTCCCGCCTGACCTATCTAATGTCTGGTAAGTTTCTGCTCTTTACGCACCTTCAAGCTCTGAAACGATATCTTCTGCTGGGTCAAGGCGACTTCATCGAACTGCTTGTTGAATCTCTGGCTCCGAATCTTGACCGCCCAGCCCATTCACAATACCGTCATACTCTTACCTCACAACTCGAACACGCAGTCCGACATTCGAATGCTCAGTATGATGACCCGGAAGTCCTTCGCAGACTTGATGCCAGAATGATCGAACTTACCCGTGGCGACACTGGCTGGGATTGTTTTACTCTTGAGTACAAAATCAGCCCACCGTGCGATGTAGTCATAACGCAATGGGCCAATACTCAGTATCTCAAAATCTTCAACGTCATGCTCCGTGTCAAACGTATTGAATACTCTCTTAACAACACCTGGCGGAAATGTATGACTGGTGCTCGAGGTGTACTAGCTAATGTTGATGAGAAGCTTGCCAAAGACTGGAAGAACGCACGGTGTATGATTGCTGAGATGGTTCACTTTGTCAATCAACTTCAGTACTACATCCTCTTTGAGGTTATTGAAGCAAGTTGGGAGACACTCCAAGCGGCTATGCATAAGCCCGACGCGACGTTGGACGATCTTATTGAAGCGCATACGAAATATATCAACACAATCGTGCAAAAAGGGCTTCTGGCATCAAGTGCCGAGCGTGACGATGGTTTCCTTGTACAGCTTCACAACATGCTGAAATGCATGCTCAGCTATCGAGAAGTCGTCGAAAGTCTCTATTCGTTCAGCGTAGCAGAATACACCAAGAAGCAACAATTCACGGCCAAAGTTGAACGACGAACCGCTGCAGGAAAATGGGGCATCACAGAAAAAGATTTTCCCAATGCATCTCACGCAAGCACTCCGACCGTAGCCCCTCATGACCGTCACTCTAGTGTCTCCATGCCTGACGAATATGAAGACATTGATCATCTACAACTTCTACCCTCAAACGCAGGTGACGACGAAACACTACTAGCTTCCCTACGGAAACGCATGGCGGATCTCTCAACAGACTTCAAGACTCGAATCAACAACTTTCTGTACGACCTTGCTCGCCAACCAGACGTGGATCTTCGATTCCTAGGTGTAGTGATGAATTTCAACGAGGCATACAAGCCTGTGAACCTGAGACGAGCTCAACGACGAGATAGAGCGAAAAAAGATGGACAGACCACAGATCAGCGAGGCCACGATATGAGTGCAGTATCGACAGCGCCATCGATAATAGGGGGCAATGAGAAAAAAGAGACTACGAAGACCGATTGATATGTTTTATTGATTGAATGGTGTTGTTCATTGCAGCGTTTAGCGGGACTATTCACAGCGTGGAAATGCATCTTCATTTTTCTTACTGCTTGTCAAGATTGAAGAAGTCTTTACCACTCGAATTTGAGTTACTGCAACTTCTTCCCTCCTTTGCTAGAGACCCCCAATTTGTAGTTCAATTCACCTACCCCAAAACGATCACCGCAACAAACGATGTATGCCCAGTCCATTCCAAAACGAGCTTCGAAGCTACCTACCTACCTACCTACCGATGTCTTCGGTGTGTTTTAGATTTAGCAAGCTTTGAATCGAGGGTGTCGTTGGATGTGGATCCAGCACGTTACGACATTTGAGACGTGACAGACAGGATGATTACTGCGCTAAATATAACATTGCATTGCATTGGTGAATGGGGTACAGCCGTGCTGTATACCTAGGTAAATTAAGGTTTTGTGCCTGGTTTGATGATCTTTGCGAAGAATTGTATCTTGATTACTGCGCTTGACTACGTAGTGTCGTCTGGCACCGTGCAGTTGGATGGACAGTATCGACGCATCAGACTGAATCTTAGGCATCAGGGATATACTGCTTGTCGAGAAAGGCCACCAACCAGAATCATGTGTTTTTGAACTTTCGGAGAATAAGAGCTTCTGGAAGGCTTGGAGATATTTTTGTACTTTGTCAAAGCTTCTCCGAAGCTGCGAGATATGAGTCTGGAAGTGTCCCTGCGCATTGGTGTAAGTACCAAGTAAGTGGCTCTCGATCTTCGGTTGCGTCGAGGAGACCAGGGATCTGAAGCCTTACTGGCTTTGGGATGGAACTGTCCAGCCTGTAGTTATGGGGGTTGGACGCTTACATGAATCTCAGCTTCGCTGTTACAGTTTGATGTAACTAGTCCTGATGAAACTCTTCAATGTTCTGCTACCGCAGGCATAACTCACCATAACTACTACTAGTATCGCCCTCGCTGCTCCATGGCCATCAAGATCCGTCGCTTCCTCCTGTATTTGTGTCAAGAAAATGTGCAGCGTACATTGGTTTCAGCTACACGCACTCGCAGCATCATCTGTCATCCTCCTTCATTCCATCATGACATCTACCAGCAGCACACCCAACAGCACCAGTGCCAGCGCTAGCGCACGCGGAAGTCCCGTCTCCAGCAACGGAGGCAACACCGCATGGGAAAAGACCGATGCCTTAGAAAACAGTCCCCTCGTGGACGGCGTGCATCATATCAATTTCTTGGTACCACCGAATACACTTCACTTAGCTCAGGCGTTCTATGCTGGTACTCTGGGCATGACTCGAGTTCCCGCCCCACCATCTACAAAGGGTCTGATAGGATGGTTCAATATTGGTAATAGTGGACAGCAGCTCCATCTTGATTCGAGGGAGGTTATCGGTCCGAGTCAGATGAAGGCGCAGACTGAGTCGAGTAGACATCCTTGTTTTAGGGTTTCGTCGCAGGAGAAGCTTGACTTGGTGCAAAGGAGGATACGGGAGCATTATATGAAGGGTGGAGATGGGGCGCCAATGGATTGTGATGATTTGAGATTAGGGAATAAGGACAAGTCTGGGTTGCCAGGAGAATTTGCGTGTCGGTTTTTTGCACGAGATTATGCTGGTAACAGGATTGAGTTTTCTGTGTAATGGAATTGGTTGAATGGGATTACCAGCCGAAAGCGCACTGCCAAGAAGTGGGAGTGAAGAAGTTCATGGTGGAGAGCAGGCAAGGCTGAGAACAAGGAGCTGGTTGCTGATGAGAATTAACCTGCCAAGGCTAAAGATGTAATGTTAGCGAGTCAGGATATTATCGTCGGGGTCAGCGAGTCGAAGGACCTCCATCTGATTCAATAATGAAATTGTTCTCTGAAGTCTGTATAGTGATGCCAGACGACATGATAAGACACTGTGCTCGTGTCAGAAAGTAGCAGTCTTTGGACTCGCGACTCATATTTTAGGTTCAATGAGGTTTGCTCCTTTGAAATCATTCGTCAACTCTGCATTCGAAGAGGATAGTTCGATACTGTAGCTGGGCCGATGTCTGTGCTCGGATCCAGAGTGGCAAGGGTTTGCGGTCACGAGGTCCATTTGAGGAAGGTTTTCGTGGTTAAACTGCTTCGATCGCTGGTACAGTTGTGACATTTACAAACTTTATGTTCCGAGCCTCCAGCCGATTAGTGAAACTATCAGAAGCACTGGTGTATAATGTGGTCTGCACGTGGGCTTGCAAGTTTTAGCGGTTGCATCCATTGTGATGGATCGTAGGTGGCACCGATTGGAAACGCTCTTGCTCGATGCAGGTTGTGGTGAGAGACATTGCAGACCTTCTTTGTTGTTGGAAGAGATCATCCTCAAGTCAACACAAAAATCACTGTGATTGGTAACGTCCAACAGTATACAAGTCTTGCTTAGAAACAGACTGCCAGCCTTGAGTAGTAGGGTAAGGTTGTGCTGAGGGAACGATTATGGTGGTGAGACTGCTGCCGCCCAGCATTTGTAGGGCAGGATGAATACCTTCTGCAAGCCTGAGATCATACCTACCCAACAAAACGTAGGGAGACTCACTTAAGGTAGGTATCACAGAGCTGGCGACCGTCGACCGTTGTGGAAGCGTAATACCTACCCAAGTAGTCCTCCCTGGAGTTACGAGTGCTCCTGCCTGGCTAAACCATAAGATGCGATTGGCAGGAATACCTCGATAGAAAATGCTTTGCACCTTTCGAGAATTCACCTCCAGCTGATCTTGGGATATGTAGTACTTTTGGTCGAAGACATACAATCATACTCCCCATGCCTTTTGCTTCAGTTAGAAGTGTATTCACAACCAGCATACTTTAGCCAAAGGAATATGAGTGCCGCTAGAGCCTCCATGGCTGACCAGGACATCGGAACCATCAGTTCAACGCCATCTACGTTGGATCCCACTCAGATGTGCCAACGGTGCAAAGAGAAAGAGGCCAGCAACCAGAGATCGGCCACCCGAACATCTTCACAGCCAGGTCCTCAACTAGGCAATCCGTCAGATTCCAAGCTACCACCTGAGAGGAGAGCTAGCATTGACGCCAAATATGAAAGCCTGCGTCTGAAGAGCAAGACCAACCAGCGTGAGGCATACGAAAGACTTGAATTGAAAAACCCAACGCTCGATAAAGGTTCCTGGAGGTACTTTAGGATCACCTGGTCTGCTGTGAGGAGGGCCAACAAGATTGATAAGAAGCATGCCAATGAGATTGACCAGGCAGAGAAAAAGGCTAGACTCATCGATGCTAAATGTACGTACCTTGAAGCCTGTTGTGACAATGCACCAAGGGCACTGTTTGCATGATGAACAATCAATCACCCTATAGACCGCTAGGGAACAGGCAAAGCTAACGAACGTAGTATCAACAGAAAACCCTTCCGGTCTCGAGAACATTGCACAAGAGAAGAATTCAAGGCTTCAATTAGTCAAGGATACTATCAAGAACTTCGCTTCAGTACGCTCTGTTTCCAATCGAGACTTTTCCACACGTGACCACGAGTCAACACTCACTCATCCTGTGGCTGCGCCAGTACTCATACCTAAGGGCATTGAACTTGCTGATGAAGGGATTTCGAGTGGTCGTCACGGAGATGGTGCCACTGATTCTAGTGATGGATTCTCTAGCGGTAAAGCACATGGTGCTCTCAGCGTTGCCAGTTTCTGATATGCATCCGGATCTCCCTTGGAAACGGGAAGCCTATCGTTATTCTCCGAGGTTGTGAATACTTGCGAATACCTTGATACACGGTCTTTTCTCTAGAAAGGTGAAAGCTTCGAATTTTGGGAGTTGTGTATGGCAGTTCAGCAATAGCACAACATGAGTGAGAAAGGTTACTTAATCATTTCGCCATCGAAACTAATCTTATCCGCATCTCCTTGCCGTGATTCGTGAGCCCTCATCCTCGATAATCATTGTGACTTTCAGTTTGCATGTTTGCAGAATGTTTAAAGGAATGAGCCTCTAACAGGTTGCTTCAGGTTGTCGGAATAATCCCATCCCCACATGCGTAACGCGCCACCACATCAATACGAATACGAACACCACTTAACGCGCCCTACAACGCGTCGAGTCATCACCACCAAACATTAATCTTCTCAACTCACCTAGCATCCACCAGCATAAAAGACTCCCAAAGCTCTCACCCATCTCATCGCACCCTACAATCCTATCGAAAAACAATAAATGCCCACGACCCCCCTCCAAACCCTCCAACAAACCTGGCGCACCCTCTACACCCAAACCCTCCCAGCGCTCGCATCCCAAAACCACCCTTCCCAACCCCATTGGCCCGTCACAGCAGACCACTGCTTCGCCCGCATAATTCTCGATAACTCTGTTGGTCGCGCCGCGGGTCCGAACGGTGAAGATACGTATACGCGCTGGGACAACGTGCTTAGTAGGCCGGCGATACGGAATATGAACACCAAACAGTTGGAGATGGCTATTGAGCTTGGAAGACGGATTGAGAGTGGGAGTGTGGATTTGGGAGTTTTGGATGGGAGGAGTTTGGGTATTAGGGGGGGTACCAGGGAGAAGAGAAGGAGGGATGGTGGCGATGTGGGGAAGGAGGAACAGGAGAGGGCATCGGTGGTGAAAAAGAGGAGGCAGAATGACAATGAGGGTGGGAAGATGCAAGCTACGTTGTCTTTCGCGAAGAGTCCGACTAAGAGCGGGAAGATTGGGCAACTACCGTCGCCTGCTTCTGAGGAGGACGCTGGCATTGGAAAACATCGTGACGATGAAAATAACACGACGAGAGTCAACTTCCCAGCCGATCCGTCGCCAGAGTTCTTTCGAGCAACATTGAAAAGAATTCAAGACTCTGATATCACGCCGTTCAGGAAGCGGTTGTATACAATTTTACTCTCCGTGCCGCGCGGACAGTATACTACATATGCAGCTATGGCAGCGTTTCTGGGATCTGCAGCTCGTGCAGTGGGAAACGGGATGAGGAATAATCCGTTTGCGCCGGATGTGCCGTGTCATCGGGTGCTGGCTAGTGATGGGACTATAGGTGGGTTTATGGGTGTTTGGACGAAGAAGGGTGAGAAGATGGATGATAAGATTGTGAGGAAGATCAGTATGTTGAAGGAGGAGGGGTTGCGCTTTGATAGTGTGGGGAAAGTGAAGGGGCCGCTTTGGAGGGGGTTTAAGGATCTGGATGCTTTTGAGAGGGAGTTGGGGAAGATAGTCTGAGGGACTGAAATGGTCGGTTGCGAGGGAGAGATGGCTATTGATGTACAGCCTCATGACTATCAAATGGTTCGAGAGGTCGTTTGCAATTCATTTACTTCTTGTATGCCATTGGGCATGATCCCAGATCGAGCTTCTTGACAGGTGCGCCAGGCATAATGTCAAAGTCGAAGATATCGACTGGCAGGCCGAGCGTGGTGCAAGCATTGGGGATCTGTGTGTGTTAGCGGGAGCGCTCAAATACCATGTTGGTTAATTGCTTACATCAACGACCCCAGCAATGTGGCCCTGGATTGGTGCGCAGCTGAGAAGCAAGTAGACCTGGTAATCGCTGTAGCCGTACCGTCTGAGATACTCGATCACTCTCAAGCAGCTCTGGCGATATGCAATCGTTGTATCGTTGTAGTGCTGCTTGCCGTGCTCATCAACAGAGAAGCCTTCGAAGTAGAGCATTCGACCTGGTCCAAACTGGGGCTCGACTGGACCGGGTATAAAGATTGGAGATTTACCACCGACCATACCCAGCTGTGCTTGACCACCCTTGATGACCTTGAAGTTAATGGTAATAATACCTGCTATTTCAATAGCTCCACAGAACGAGATCTCACCTAGTGACAGTTTAGCAAGATGATACTGGGTCTTCTAATTGAACGTAATCTTACCATCTCCTTGCGAGAAATGCAAGTCTCCAACGGAAAATTTCGCACCCTTGACGTGGATGGGCAGATAAACCTTACTGCCTCGAGAAAGGTTCTTGATGTCGCAGTTGCCTCCATGCTCTGGCCGTCCAGGAATTGTACGTGCTCCTTCTCTTCCCACTTTTTCTTGGATGTCCTGGGGAGCGGACCCGGCGTGGACGTTCTCAGGAGTGGGTGGGACTGCGACTTGACGGGTGAGCGTTGTGGTAGAGATCAGTTCTTGCTCCCGCCTGTTCCACTCTGCCAGTATCTCGGCCGAAGGAGCACAGCCAAGGATACCTGGATGGATCAGGCCAGCAAATTTCACGCCAGGAATATGGCGGGAAGTGCAGTGGATGCCTTCGAAGTCCCATATTGCTTTAGCACTGGAGCATTGGTCAGTATACACCTCTAGCGAGGCACTTCCTTGGATGGTGGAATAAGGTAAGCATACGCATCTGGATAAATCTCATCCAAGAACCCGCCACCGTTGTCTTTGTTGAAAACACCGGTGAAACCCCATGGCATATGCTCGAAAGGCTGAACATCCATGATCTCAACCAAGAGGACGTCGCCTGGTTCAGCGTCCTCCACCTCGAATGGCCCAGACAGGTAGTGGACCTTGGTGAGATCTACATTGAGTATGTCTTCGGCACTGTCGTCGTTCTTGATTTGACCACCAGTCCAGTCGTGACATTCTATCTTCACAGTCTCGCCATTCTTGATTGTGCCGCAAAAAGGAACTGGAGCTCGTTAGAAGTGCTTTGGAAGTAAGTCTGGTCGACCAGTACCATCAGGATGCCATCTGTTCTAGTCGTACAGTCAGCAGCGATTGCATGTATAGTCTGGCTGTCATACATGAAGATATGGTTGATCCTTGGCGGGCTTGTCGAAGTCAACCTTAAGAGCTGTACGAATAGGACCGGGCATGTTGACGACGATGTTTGGTGCAAGGGCTCGAGGCAGTGAGACCAATATATTAGGAAGTATCTTCGATTTTATTGAGAGGAATTGCTTCAGTTGTTATGAAGTGCTCGTTCACACTCATTTCCTCGTGTTTACACATCCGTATCTTGCGGGGAAAGAGTCGCGTCAACCCCACACGCATGTGGTATTCGAGCTCAAAACAAGATAGGCGCAACTCCGTCAAGTTCAGTTCTCCGTTGAGGAGCTCAATGTAACATGCTCGTTTGGTCAGGATTGCAGCCGATGTTAGCTTGATAAGAATCCATCCAATAGCTAATGTAGCTGTGTATTCGACTAGCTCAAATCCGGAAGCTCAAGATCTTCAGGTTGTGTTAGTGTTGTTGTTCATGATATCCTTTGCCTCGAATAGGCTTCTCGGCACTTGTCGTATAGATCCAGGACTGGAGGAGGCTATAAATTTGCCCAGATCGTGCCAAGCTTGAAGTGTCTCCGGACATATGTTGTTGTTCGCCTGCTGTTGTCCAGTGAAATCTTGTGGTTCCGAGTGTTGTTGAGAGTTAAGTCTGTCATCTTTTAGGCTGCTATTAGATGAGATTGACTGATACCTTCATGCTAATCTCGACCAGAAACAGACTCAAGGTTCGAAGCCATCTTGAACAAATCACGTGATCATGCTATCAAGTATATCAATCTGTTGGCCTAGTGGGAGAATCTATAGTTCTTGAGGAAGTGTCTGGTGTGTTCGTCCCTGTTGACTTTTTCGGATCTTCCGTGTCCATTTGCAGCGTGACCGGTCCATCGTTCACCAGAGAAACTTGCATCATTGCTTGGAATACGCCATCTTTGACTCTGTCTGGATCATATGACTGCTTGATTGTCGAAAAGAAATGCTCATAGAGATCCTTTGCAATCTCAGGCTTAGCTGCACCATGGAAGTCTGGTTTGTTGCCTTTCCGGGTCGAAGCATAGAGGGTGAATTGGGAAACGCAAAGTACTTCACCATGGATCTCTCGGACATTGCGCTTCCACTGCCCTTCGACATCATCTGGCCACAACTTCATCTTCAAGATTTTGGAAGCCATAGACTCAACGGTCTTGCGTGTATCATTTGGTCCGATTGCTGCCAATACCAGGATGCCTTGGTCGATGGATGAAACAATTTTTGAGTCTACCGTGACCGATGCGGACAGACACCTTTGTAGGACAGCTGCTCCATCTTAGCATTCACATGTCTTATGCCTCACGCTATGCCTACCTTTCATGACAAAGGAAATGGTTGAATAAGGACGATGGACAATTCCAGCTCGTCTCCTAAATCTCGTACTTGTGCAATTGTGAAGACAGCAAGCCTGGTTCCGACAAAAAGTTCTCGAAAAGTGAAGGTGCCGTGATGTTTTTGTTCAATTTCCTTCACCCTCGTACAACAATTATCGACACTTCTTGCCATAAAGTGGTTTGTTGACCCCAAAAAGTTCTGTATATACGATTTTCTAATACTGTATTCACCGGCCTGCTTTGGTGGTTTTGCCGAATTTCAACCACTAGCGTCTCCACCATGGACGAGGCGCAGATGATCGCAGGTGCTGGTGTGCCTCAGTTGACAAACGCCGAGCGCATTGTCACTGCGACACTCCAAAACAAAGCAGTACCTCCCAAACACACTTTTCCTTTCATCGATGATCCTTTCCACTTCCCTGTCCTTGGTACAACCGACAAGATGAGTGGCAGAAAGCTGCAGCAGGAGATTGACAAGACCTTCAAGAAGGTGGACGAAGGCATCGAGGAGTTCAATTCAATATACGAGAAGATATATTCGTCGCAAAATGCGTCGCAGAAGGACAAACTCGAGGAACACCTCAAGCGCGAAATCAAGAAACTACAGAAACACCGAGATCAGATCAAGTCATGGGCTGCCGGAAACGACATCAAGGACAAGTCTGGTCTGATGGAGCAGCGCAAGAGAATAGAGAAGGTGTGTAACCTTGACTCTGTGTTTTTGTGTCCCTACTGACTCTCTATAGTGTATGGAGTCTTTCAAAGCCGTAGAGAAGGAAATGAAGACAAAGGCATTCTCGAAAGAAGGTCTGTCACAGAACCAGAAGCTGGATCCCAAGGAGAAAGAACGAGAAGAACTGTGCGACTTCCTCACCGAGCAACTCGAAGAAATTGAACGATTCCTGGTCGAAGAGCTGGAGCCCGAAGCCAACGCCTTACAAGCTGGTATGAAGAAGAAGCAGAAAGACAACCAGAAAGCAGAGCGACTAGCAGAGATCGAAACCATCACTGAACGATTACGATGGCACGAATCGAAGCTGCAGTTACTGTTACGATCTTTGCAAAACGCCAACGTGGACAACCAGGTTGTACTCGACATCAAGAGCGACATCGAAGAGGTTGTACGAGATGGTCGTGAAGCTGATTTCGAGGGTGAAGCTTACGAAGGTATCTACGATGACTGTAATCTGGACAGCGAAGAAGCAATGTTCGGTCTTGCAAATGAGAACGAGAATGTATCTTCGCAAGATGCTCAGTCTTTGGTAGACGAAACTCCTGAGCCAGAACCTGCACAGGCACCGATCAAGAAGCCAAAGCCCGAACCCCCAACAGTTGTACGACGACCTTCAACACAACTCAACACACTCAAATCTCCTCTACCTGCTCTCGCCACGCTAAATACTATGCCTCCGCCTCCACCAATGCCGAAAGACACGACTATGAAGCCCGCTCCTCCACCCGCTACATCTGGATTGAAATACTCTTCAGCTGCCGCAGCTGCGAATGCGAACGACAAGAATGGTGTCGGTATAGCACCACTGCCACCACCGCCGGGACTGTCCGCAGGTCAACCTTCACCAGCTCCTACCAGAGCGTCGATAGCCACCTCTCCAGGCTCTGTCAATGCACAACCTGTGGACAAGATACAGTCACCTGCTCCGGCAAGTGTCGTTGAATCGTCTTCACCAGCGAATACGCAATCCAAATCACCGACATTGAGTTCGACAAGTCTTCCTGCTGCTAGCCAGCCAAACAGTGTTCCAGCGACGCCAGCTATGGATAAGGCTGAAGCGATCGCGGAGCCTGTGATTGCTGATCAGCTAGCAACGACCAACGGCGAATCTCAGGAAGAGGTTGAATCGATTTATCACTTGCCTCCTGGTCTACAAGACTTGCTGGACTCTTTCGAGGTCACCAAAACCCGAGCCACACAGAATCCGGCACAATTGGCACGACTACTGGAAGCTTCACATGCTAACTGTCCGGAGCCTGCTGATATGGATCGACCCCAGAACTACCGTCCATCGTACAAGTATGCGACACCAGCTCACTATCCTCAGGACATCTTACCTATCTTCGATGATCCAGCATTGTATGAAAATCAGCGTATGGAAACTGATACCCTGTTCTACATCTTCTACTACAAGCAAGGCACATATCAGCAGTATCTTGCAGCTAAGGCACTCAAGAATCAGAGTTGGCGATTCCACAAGCAATACCAAACCTGGTTTCAGCGACACGAGGAGCCAAAGCAAATAACCGAGGAGTACGAACAAGGCACGTATCGGTTCTTCGACTACGAGAGTACATGGTGAGTGATTTTGATGCCTTCTGAAACACATTTTGCAGAGCAAGCTAATTAACTGGTTAACAGGATGAATCGAAGAAAGGCCGATTTCAAATTCGTCTACAAGTTCCTCGAGGACGATTTGTAGCCTGTGTCTCGTTACGTGGGAAATTGCAGTGCTACCATCATCGGCACGGCTTGTGAGATAAAATCACTCTCCGCTCACTGCTTACCACTCATACTTTCGATCTCAATGATCAAATGGCGTCGCAGTGATACGACTAACAGTCTCACTGCATTGAGCGCAAATCACCTGAATACGGAAACACACACTGGCTATATTATCATACCAAACAAAGCACAACTCATGCGCGGACTTGACCCCTCCATGCCTCATTTTTGAGGTATAGGCAAGGAACCCGCTGAAGGCTGTGCAAGGCAATAAGGCGCTAGCTCCACTGGACTAGACCGCTTTTGCAACTACTTCTCTCGAGCCACTCCTGCCGTTTATCCTTTCCTTTACCTGTTACTCCTTGCTGCCTGTCTGCCCACCCAAAACACTGCCCCGCCAGGCATAATTGCTCTTCCTGAATTTGCTGCTTTGCTTTTGCCTTTGCCTCGAATCATCCCACCACTGCACGGATTTGGTAGCATAGTTGCTCACATCGAGCTGTCATTGGTTGTTTTGCAAGCTCGCAAGGTTGATCTATACTACACTTCTAATCCAACCCGGATCTTGATACACACCACTATTGACCACAATGACCCCCAACTCCACTTGCCGACAGTTGTTTGAACGTGTTGACCTGTGTACCACACCATGTTCCTTGGATCGACAGTTTCAACGGCTTCAGGTAGGTCTGTTTAAAGCCCATATCACGATCAGACTGCAGCTTTACACGACTTTCGAGGTGATTTTGTCCTCTTACTCCTCGATCAAGATAGAGAATTCAAGGACTCATCGGTATACCTAGCACATGTCAAGCATCCCGATCAATGTACTCCTCTAAGCCTCGTCTCAGAACCCCAATGCTTGTTACAAATGGGGGCCTGTGTCGGAAGACTGTGCCGACCGGTCATCGAGCGTCTTACAGCAAGAGCGATACACAAAACCCAATCGTCTCCCCACTCATGTCTGCTAGTCTGACCCAGGGGAGAATTTCTCTGTAAGCAAATGGTACTACACCACAATATCTAACAGAAGGGTGTCTGGGAGTATTGAGAAATGTCAACCGGGGAAGTGGAAGATTTTTCTTGAGTACGATGCCGCCTCGTGTAGGATTGGCTGCCTCATCTCCTCGATTAGGGTAGGCGTTTGAAGCCGTCGATCCCGGCAGGTCGTGCATCGTTGACACAGCCTTTGCCTGGCGCAAGCAAACAGTTACTGCCAAAAGCCTGGTCACAACCAACAACATAAGAAGCTGAACAACATCAGCAAAAGAAATGTCCTTCCCTTCACGGAAGAGTGCATCCGCTTCGCATCAACAACTTACTACAGAGCTTGACGCCGCAGGCTTAGAACATTGGCAATTATCAATCACCCTACCTTGTCCTTGGCGGTGATCTATTCTCACTGCCACTCCATTTCTTGTCATCACCATGTCGAGTCATCGCCTGTTTGTTTACAACTATCCACTTCCAATACCTGAAGAAGAATACCGTTATACACATGATCACTTCGGCGACCAGAAGTACACCTATGGTACTCGTGGTCAAGTACCTGCTCGCGAGGCTCCAAGAACAGTAACAACCATAGCACCTAGGGAGCTAATACGACGTACTGATCACCATCAACATCACTCGTCAGCAGATAGTACTGGAATGAGGCACGATAACCAGCGAAGCAGCAATTACAACGGACTGTCGAACTCGAATTATTCGACATCTTCCCGTCGTCCTCCGCCCACACGCAGCGGTCATTATGTAGATACGACGAGCACCTACCACTCCAGCCCCCCTGAGATAAGGTAAGGACCCTTGCTGCTCAAAAATCCTTCTGACTCTGACTCTACATGCGCTAGCGACGACTACTCCCCCAGCTCTGATCTCAATGAAAGCCCATACAGAATCGAGATCACAAATACCAAATCGCAGCAACGTTACTATTGTGACTACACAGACTGTATCGACTCAGCAACAGGACGACAACGATCTCTCGGCCGCAAAGCGGACCACAAGAGACACATGCAAACTGTCCATGGTCCTCCAACCATCGACTGTCCAAGACCCAATTGTTGGAGGAAAAATGGCAATGGCTTCCGCCGCAAAGACCATAGGGATGAACATCTCCGAGGTTACCATAATAGGGACGTACCTCCCAAGAGGACAAGGAACGGTGAATAAATAGCATACTCATGCTAGTCATTGTGTCTCTATGCTGGGTATGAAACCACAGAGATGGCTACACCTCATCTTCATCCTCACAGATCAACATGAGCATACGGCCTCACTTCATTTTTGCCTGAACCTTCCACCAGTCCAGATCTACCATCGCTCGCTTTCTGGGCTGCATGCGGTTGACGGTCCGAACCACACATCACGCCAGACAAACTGGGGCGTCATTTCAAGGACGTTCGTCCACACGAGCACCTCTGCTCCTATCGTGCCTTTTAGACCATTCTTTGGCTGTTAGAGACGTCGTGTATTTCCTGTACTCTACTTCATAGCTTCATTTCCTGACCACTTTCAGTCG
>Ga0068631_100541_pt1 | contig 14976 bp, 16 predicted proteins | sample InSIn5gowninarea_2_FD_77434 | JGI IMG/M metagenome (GOLD analysis project Ga0068631, IMG submission 77434) | Clean room microbial communities from NASA Spacecraft Assembly Facility at Jet Propulsion Laboratory, Pasadena, California, USA -... ...
GAGAGGGCGAAGATGAAGGAAGAGTGGCGGTTAAGGTCATGATCACAGCTTAGTTGACTTTATGAGCAGCAGTAACAAACGGATTGATGCGAAAATGATGGTATGAGGTTCGGAATTGCATGACAACACGGAGTTTATGAAGAGCAGCAGGCGTTGATAATGGTCAAAAAGAGCTGGCTTTGTTATTCCAAGGTGCTAAAGCATAGAGCTGGTATTTCGCTTTCATATACCACATCTACTCTAATGTACACAAAAGTACACAATTGCTCACATTCATGTTTCGATTTTTCTTTTTCTCTATAGCTTCGCCTTCGTCTGTGTTTGCGCCTTTGCCAAAACCCCTTCTAACTTTGTCGCCTTCATCACGTTCCCTTTAACTTTCAGTTTCCCACTCATAAAAAGGCTCTGAGCCTTCGTCTTCCCAGCGACCAGCTTCCCAAAATTTTCATCACTTAACGACAACGTAACATCCGCTTTCTTGCCCGCTGGCGCCTCGCCTTTCGAAACAACACCCTTGTCTTTCAGATCGATGTGCCACGCTTCCTCTTGACCAGCATTGTTCTTCAACTTGAATGCAAAGATAGCTTTGCCCTTCTGAATAGCATCTTTGCGGTCGGCATCCGAGGAGTTTAGGGCATCATTGATGGCGTCAAAGGCGACGGAGGAGGGGAAGGCGTCTGGTAGATTGAGTCAGTTGGACGTTTTTGTGTACTGAAGAGCAAGAGTGTACTGAAGAGCAAGAGTGTACTTACCGCTTTTGATGGACATTTCGAAAATTGTTTGTGGTGTTGACACGAAAATGGCAGTAGTGGTTCAAGGGTAGATCGGAAGGGTCTTATTAATGCGAGACTGTGTGATTGAATTGCAACACTTAGCAAGGTATCGAAGAGGTGTATGAGCGATCAAAGATGTCGGAAGGGCAACGGGAATACAAGTAGTAGTTCTATTCTTGCGTGTACATTGACAATCATCACATGGGCATGTGAGCACTGGCGTTCTCCAGACATGAGATCACCTACTCCTACAAAGCACATGGTACCTGAAGCATGTGAAAAGTAAGCAGATCACCGAGGCAAGCGTCTGAATCACGTGACAGATGCAGGCAATCTTCAGATAATCCTTGTCAAGGGTTGTGTTACTACACCTCGATTAATGCTTGATGAGCTATCGGCTTCAAGGGCGCAATGAAAGCACAGGTTCTGGATTTACTTTGTTCTAGGTTGTCATCCCCTTGTTTGCGTCGCATCTGGAGAGTGTCGCACGTTAACAAGTACTAGTAGCGGTCCGACAATGATCCGACACAGAATAGCGCGGAATAGTGACAAGGCAACTGCTTCCACCGTTCTGCTATGAAACCAGTGAATTAAAAGATTACCACAAAAGAATACATGTAATATTTGACTGCTGCTAGTCAGTGTGTGCCCTGCTTCGATGCCAGTTTATCACACTGAACCCACCTGCGGTGTTCATTTCCATCGTGAAAGAACCCAGCTCTGTGATGGCAACCTCTAGTAAGGTCCCAGAATTGCCGGACGAGATTTGGTTCCAAATTCTGGAGTACCTCGCACCTGAAGATCTGCTGCCTCTGCAGCGCACCTCAACAAGACTTTTGAAATTAGGAAAGGACTCTTCACTATGGCGAGCAAAATGCTTCGAGGAGGCTCCAAGCGCCGTCCACGCTCTTTCTGCTCGATCCAGCGGTCTAGTGGATCTCCTTAACAGCTTATCGCTCAACGACTCCAGGTCAAACATATCTACTCACCATGCCTCACCCGACAGAACAACAACGAGTCGCAGAGCGAGAGCTATTGCCAACTGGGATTGCACTGCCAAGGAGGAGAGGATTGACTGGTATACAGAGTATATTGCTCGTCATGCACCCCTATCTACCGAGTGGTTACATCACCCTGAAGGCAATGAAATCCGTAGCATGGCTCTATTTGACGACGACCAAAAAGTACTCAGCGCCATGGAAGATGGCAGTATAAAGATCTGGGATGTTCGTACAGCCACGAACGGAAGGAGAAGCCTAAAGGAGTTCGCCAGCAGTGATAGTCCTATCCTGCTTACTGATCTCTCCGCATCAAGTGGTCCGTCACAACCCTCGAAGCAGGCAACAACTGGTACAGCAGTAGACAGTACCGTGGTCGATTCATCACGTATGAGAGCCTACATCGCTGTCGAGGAAGTTCTCAACGAGGTAGACCTCAACACCATGCAGCTCGTTTCTCAAGAAAAGTTTGCGTGGACAATTACAGCAACATCGCAGCAAGCTGACGAAAGTATTCCTCTTATGGTGGGGACCTCTTTCAGTCTGAATATGTACGATCCACGACTGTCATTGAAGCATCACGCGGACAGCCTGGACGAGAAGGTCGATATTGTTACGACGCCAGAAGATGAAAAGATTGTCTTCCTGCCGAACTACGGGAAAGACAAGCGTTTCACTCCGTTCCGAGCATCGCGACGTAGAGGCACTCCTCGACCTGGAGTGTGTCCTATGGACCTTAGAAGTTGGGCGCCTGTCGATCCAGGTCCACAGGCAATTCTACACCGTGGTGCAAATGAGATCATCATTGCAGGTCGTATGCCAAGCATCCTCTTCTACGACAAACGTACCTTTCCGAATCTTCAGTACCCGGTGCACTCAGGAGCCCGTCTATCAGCACTTGCGTTTCATCCAACCCCACCACGTGGTGCCAGAACAGAAACTGCAGAAGCCACACTGATCGCATGTGGTGAATACCAAGGCCGTGGAAGCTTGGAGATCTACGAACTACCACATCAATCTTCGTCGAGCCAACAAACCACAATAAATGGTGACTCCAACCCCAACGGTCTATCAACTCCATTACGCGCTAAACCAAACCAAGTGTACCTGCCCGAAGAACCAGACGCCAGCTCCTCCGACTCAGACACCGAATCCCCTCTCCCTCCCAACTCCACCACCCCAAGCCACCCCTACTCCTACAAAAACCGCCAATCCTCCTCCTCAGCCAAACTCCTATCCGTCACAACCCAAGGCTCCCGCATCATCTTCTCCGACAGCGACGGCAGCCTAAAGTGGATGGAACGCGACGCCAAAGGTCTGGCCCGCCGCTGGAACATAAATTCCTACAAATACACCGCCACAGGCGGCGCGATCGTTGGTGACGCCGTCGCACGCAAGATCTCTACATTCAGACACGATCATGAATGGCACGGTGGGAAGATGCAGGGTATGACACGCGGTGATGGCGATCTACTTGTCTGGACGGGCAGTGATTTGGGGATTGTTACTAGTCGTGTGAAATGGGAGGGGCACGATGATTTGGTGAAGGAGTTTGAGGAGAAGTTGACGCTGGATGATAAGGGGCGGGATGGGATAGTGGATGTTAGGGATGATAATCGGGAGGAGCAGTACTCGAGAATTATGAGGAGGGCGTTGGAGAGGCAAGCTGATGAGAGGAGGTGGATGTCGAGATTTGGTATGCGGCCTAGATGATAGTATCCTAACCATAGGTACTGACGGCTATCACTATCGTATTCGATTCAGCTATGAACATTGTAATACAGCCAAGTTTCCCCCGTCGCCGGTCAAAAAGAACAAACGACCAACCACTCCAGAACAAAAGATCCATCTTCCATACGTAGTGGAACCACCACTCTTTCGAGACAAAGCCACTTCATTGTCCAATGTGACAAGCCCATATACCCCATCCAGCTTCGAGAATAACACATCCCACAATGCGCCTTCTGCATTGAATGGTATTGCTCGAAACTGGAATCATGAAATATATACCCTTGGTCCATTGCTTTGAATAATTTGACCGACCTGTCTGTCTCGTCTTCTCTTTTTATGGTACTATTGGAACAACTACCTATCCACCTACCAAGTGCATATCTCCTTCCCTCCTTCTTTCACACTTTCTGTCCTTCACCGTGACGAGAAGTGAGAATCACAACGGGACTTCTGATTTTTGTGGGTGTACTTGGGAATTACCTGCTTATATGCTCCTTTTCCTGCTCCAGTTTATTCGTTCTACCCAAACGACGACCCTCCTTTCTATGTTGCTTTAGATCAACATCACCGTAATCACCATCGTTATACAACCAATCCATATCAACGTTCTATACCATATCATCCCGAACCAAAGCACTCCTCAACCACATAAGTATCCAATCGATCAATTATTTACCTGTCCATCTAACGATATTACCCCCTCCCCACCCTTTCCATCTCATTCATCTACCTTCCCCTCCCAACCTTCATCTCCACCAGCCCACAAAATGCCACACCCAACTACATCCTCAGACGTCCCCCTCGCGCACAAAATTGAATGCCAAACCACTGCTGCGTTCGCCACTTTGCAGCGGCAACGCCCGCTACAGTCCACGTCAATGGCCACGGCCACAGCTGTGTTCGAGCGCTTCGGTCGGCATCCTGATCCGCTGCGTTCGCATCCGACTATAACTGTTGATTATGTTCACACTGAAGTCGATGCTGACGCTGACGCTGCTGCGGCTGTCATGAGTGAAGCAGACCAATATCGAGGGGTTGACCGGCACCGGAACGGCGAGTGGGAACTTGAATTCATTGAGGCGCTTGTCGTTGGTCAGGAGCGAGATTTTCAGATTGGAGGGGAACGGTACGAAGTCGTGCCAGCGAGCGAGGGCTCAGACGTATCGACACACCGGGCATCGATAGCCAATTCTGGACACAATGTGGACGACGAACAAATTGTAACAACGAGCCTCGAGGGTCCGGAGAACAAACTCGAAGTCAGACGACTTCCGTCCAAACCTCTTTTACGGACTATGCATGCCATACCGCTACATGACGATGTTTTTGATGTTGGTTTGGATGATGGTTCGAGTGTCAACTCTTCTTGTTCTTCTGTAGAATCCGGATCCAGGTCTAGGTCTACTTCGCTAGGAAGTACTAGCTCGTCTGTGTCGTCGATGTCTACTACATCACATGCTGCGCGTCTTGCGCAGGCTTCCCCTGTTTCCGCTATGTCTGGAAACGACGGTGCAGAAGATCACTTGGCAACGATTGTATTTGATGAGGTTCCGGATATCAGGCTTGAGGATCGGAATGACCGGCCACTGCCGATGACATCGGCACTGACTAGTCCGTTATCTAATCACATTCGCGATGCTGCTGCTGATGACGATGATAAGGGTGATGCGAAAAGTCCGCCGGAAAGTGTGTTGTCTTTGGTGCTGGACTGTCCTCGACGAAACAGAACTGGCTTCGTCATGCAGAAGCAGAATGACTCAAAGGTATCTTTGCAGTCTTATGGTGAATTAACAGAAGCCGAGATCGTGAATTCCGATTTGCCTATCTTTAATCATGCCGATGTTTCGATGACATCTTTGCACGAAGCACAATCGAGGTTACAGAGATCAAAGCCATTGGAAATTATGCTCAGCAAGACGAATGACGTGACTAGACGCTTCCACTTGCAGAGAGATGCGATTGGGAAACGGTCGTTCGCGGTACTGACACCAGTATCTGAGGCTTTTGAGCGCTTGACTGTGCGTAAAGAGAGCGTGGATCTTATTAGCAGCAAAAACGAGGAGGTTGAGGGGAGGCGACCGAGTCTGAAGGTTGGAGTGATTAGGTCAAGGTGGGAATTCAAGGGTGGCTTCGTGACGCGGCCGCCTCCTGCTGTGCAAAGAACTTCATTTGAGTAAGATTGAGAATCGTCGGTGGATATAGGAATTGCTGACAGAAAGTGAGTTTTAGCCTACTATGAGGATATTGTTTTGCTGTTTGCCCGGCATTCTGCTTTTCAGGTGTGGACGGTGTACTTGGGTGCTTCTTAACATGTCACGTGAAGTAGTAGTTTTCATGACAACAGCAGCATCAGCAACGACGATGGAAGCTACTTCTGATTTGTTCTTTCTAGGCTGCGATGTGTCAAACAGCACTTCGAGGCAATCCTCACTACTGACTGTGGCCAACCTTGTTGAGCTTGTGCGTGCTCTTCTCGACACTGACTCGAGGTCGGGTATCAGCTTGGCTTCAACAATAGCTCAGCAAGCGACAAAGGATCGCTTTGGAGCTGTAAAGATTCTGGGTTATGCTCACACCAGCAATGAGATGTCCAGGTCTGAGTATCGCATATCGGGTCTATTGGATGCTGGTGCTGCACGTTGGAATTCCTTATCATCATCGCTTTGCCAACAAGCCTAAGCTCATAATTAATCGGACGAACAACAAGAGTCGTGTCCAGGCCCCTAAATTGCAATATGATGTCGCCGCGTTGTACATTTGTGCATGCAAACCCAAGACGTAGGATCTCGCTATCTGCATTCTGCTCGAGGATGAGCGACGGCTTCAACATGGCTGAGTTGTCATACAGACGCTTATCTACCGGATGATGGGTGATATGATGAGCAGGCACCATTAGTTCTCGTTCGCAAGGATAATTGTGCAGGTCCAGCAGGCCCGTGTGGTGGTACGCAGCTTCCAGTACATTCGGTACGAAGTCATCCGCAAGTGCTGCATGAATTGTCTTTGTTGAAGACAAACGACGAAGACGTGGTTTGTTTGGTGCTAGATTTTGATTCGATGGTACTCTCTGTACTTCATAACCAATATGTTGACCCCAGTCGTACGTTTCAAGCTTCTGCTGAAGATCTCTTATGCTAGTCCATGCCGGCCACACTTTCACAATCGGCGAAATGTAATCAGGAGTAATGGTAAGGGTAAAGCCTGACAGGTCTTGTGATAGTAAGTTGTTGTGTCGGTTCGAGATGAATTCAGCCAACTCGGAATGGTCGATATATAGAGCTTGCAAGATCAAGAGAGTGGCAGCTGGTAGAAGTTCTTTAACAGGCAGAGTTCGTATAATCCACAAAAGTGCATCCACAAAGACTTGAATGCAATCCTTTTCGTAGTCAGGGACTACACCTTGAGGCTCACCCGTATCAGGCTTCTCAGCACAATCTGTCGCCAATCCGAGGATACCATAAATCTTGTCGTGTCTTTCGGTGCAAACCGAATCACAGTACTCTCCAAGCAACTCATGAAGCGTAGATTGGCCACCTGCTTTTCTTCTAAGAGTCAGCCGGGTTGTTCGACTCCGTAAGATGCTAGGAATAGTCGGATGCCTCATGAAAGTAGGATCACGCTTGAGTAGACTGACAAGATCTTCGTACTCCTTCCATTGCATACTCCTAGCGCCGCAGAGCAGCTCGACCGCGGGAGCGAACAGAAACTCCTGAACAATCCATGTCCTCTGCCAATAAGGATGGTGACACATTCTCAACAAGGTCTCCCAGCGATGTTGATGCTGAGGCTGTAGATAAATGTTTGTAAAAATGGTATCACCATGGGCTCTGCGGTAATGCGCGATCTCTTCAATGAAATTAATGGCGTTAATTTCAGTACGGTCCTTCGAAGGTACACCCAGCCATACAATCACAGATTCGGCCTTTTCGTAGATTCTGCCCATCAGCTGAACATGGAAATTTCGCTCGCGAAGATTGAACTGGTTAATGCAGAGAGCGTCTGCCCATAAAAAAGATTTCTCGTCCCTCAAGCGGAGATGGCACAGTAGTTGCCATAGATTGACATGCAACGAGAATACCTTACCATTGACCATAATCTTCTTGGGATTCAAATTACTGCCCCAGGTATATGAGATGGCTTTGTATGCTGGCCGTCGCTCGGCGGAGAACTGGGTCATACGCAAGCTAATGAGACCATCCTTGCCATGCTGGAGTTGAAATAGTCGAATCGACCTTTCAGACAACTTGAGTCGTTCATGCTCGAAGGAGGCATGTTTCACGGCAACAACGCCATCGTTCCGGTCAGGAGGTGCACGCTGCGATATTGCAGCATATGAAGGTCGCGCCGCCATGTGCGACACTCAAGTGAAAGGTTTATAACATGGTGCGCAGTTCAGGAGAGCCTACTACCGGACTACACCATATAAGCAATCCATGAAAGGATTCTTGAACGTCGTGAGACTTAGAGCGGTATAGATAAATAGTGTTGGTCTAGAATAAAATTCCTGCTGCAATCAAAACACGGGATCTTGTACAAATTGGGGGCCAAACCTACATGTACGTTTTGTTCCGGAAATGAGCAGCCATTCTTCTGATACAATACAGTACTAGATCGATTCTGCCCGGACAAAACTCATGACAGCATTTTGCTGGAGGTTGAGGAAAAAGGTCTCACTTTGCATGCGGGCAAGAGCAACGGCGTGTCCGGCACTTTCTACCACGAAGAACTAGAACAAATTGGCCGATCTGATTACTACATATTTGTAGCTTGTATAGAATACCTGAGTTCTGCATGGAATTGTACCCTTTGGAGAGCACTGATTTCGCTTGCTGACTTGTGATAGTCTTGTAGCAATCGTACAGTATTGCGAACAAGTAGAGGCATGTCACATGGGAAAGCAGGGTATGGTCTTGGCATTGGAAGTGGAATGGACAGCTAGAGTCACGTGATTCATGGGGTCCAGTTGGGAGCAGCATAGGGACGCTTTGTGCACACAATGACATCATCTGTTTATCTTCACTTCCAACGGCCCACCAACTTCTCAAAGCCTGCTTGACGCGCCCACACTGCACACGATCCAACGCGTTCGATTCGTGAAGGAGTGATGTAGTCTCTTCCGACAGTGCCTTCGTCCTTATATCATGCTCGAAGCTTGTACAGTGCCTGTTACTCAAGGAGGAACTTGAGCCGCGTGCGACTTTGGAACAAATCTTGATGTGACACCAACTCAACAATAATGGCTCTCTCAAAATTCAATCCGGCTTGCTACCTCCCTTCATCTCTCAATTCATACATTCCGGGCGTAGTAGCATGTCCACCTCCACCTTCAGTCGCACGGACGATGTTCGAAACCATAACTTCACCCTTTACGAGCACATACACAACCTTTATGACAGCCAGCAATGCGATTCTTGGCCTGCCATTTCTTTCCTTCCTGCTCATACCTACCATGACCTCGTACTCAACCAGCTTGAACCTGCTGTTCTTTTACCTCACCTGGTCTACGTTGGTGCTATCGCATCACGCTTTGCGGGTGGAGATAGTTGGAAGTTTAGTGGTTCAGATACTGTTCTATGTCATACCGAGTGGTGCCTTCTTGCTTGTTGATGTGCTAGTGCCAGGCATAAGTGAAGGATTCAAGAGTTTGGGTGCCGATGCATTGCCGTTAAGAGACACAAGAAGGAAGAGCGTGTTGCGACTCGGAGCTGTTCTGACGTGGAGTCTGTTTAACATCCTGCTTGGACTTGCATTGCAAGGTCTGATTGAGTGGACCTTGACCATGCAGATGGGCCAACCTGCTGCTCTCAGAGTCACAACCACGTTGCCGCTGCCGTGGGGTATTGTGAAGGATCTGTTGAGAGGCTTGGTGCTTAGGGACGGCCTGACATGGCTTGTGCATCGCTATCTGCTGCATGCCGGGTCTAGACCCGCCAATGCCATTGTGAGGGATTTCAGTCGGCTGCACGAAACATGGTACCACAGATCTGTGAAGGCGCCATACCCATTGAGTCCGACCTTTGATCACCCACTGGTATACGTGTTGAGAGTATTTGTACCAATGTATGCACCTGTTCTCTTGTGGCGCTTCCATGCCTTGACATTCATGTTATACCTGGCACTCATCAGCCTCGAGGGAACATTCACCCACTCAGGTTATGCAAAGTTGCCGACTAATTTTGTTCTGGGCGGAATTGCAACTAGGAATGAACTGCATTGCTTGACAAGAGGAAAGGGGAACTTTGGAACATGGGGATTGTGCGATTGGCTGATGGGAACGACGATCGGGGCCGATGCCACAGACGATATTGTGGACGAGATAGATGAAGCAGATGTGCAAGGCAAAGTGCTAAAAAGTGCTAATCGAAGTGTTGCTAAGGTGAGGGGAGCTGTAGTAGGCAGAAAGGATAAAGTCGAGGCCTCGACGAGATCAAGACGACGGACGAGGAGGACGCGGAGCGACTCCGATTCTGAGTAGCAACGGTTCTGCAGCATTTAGACGGGCCAGCGGTCGATAGCTTGAGCCAGCGAGGGCGATGAGCTGAGCCTCGAGTATTCTGGCCACTGTATCTTCACTGCTTCAATGCTCACTATGCCGAAACTGCTAGTAGTGCTTTCACGATCGTTCGTGCCATTGGCATGGTGCCGACTCACCAAACACATTTGCAGGTGACCTTCCGAGTCCTACTTATCCCTGTAATGTGTTAGCTGTAATGGAAAGCCCTCGGATCCACTCTTGCCAGGTTAGCAATATTAGTCGAGCTGAGTGCGTAAAATTGTAATATCATTGGTTCTGACTCAAGTAATGAGTATCATGCTTTGGTCTTGGGTTCAAACCCATATTGGTGAAATTGTTTGGCTCCATATACTGCTCGCGGCTTAATACTTCGCGGCAGCAGACAGCTTTGTCCTCATCATTGACCCTGCCAGTCCTCGAGAACGTCGGTGAAATGTAGGCCATTCCCATTGCCTAACTTGGCTCAATCATCGTCCCACCATATACCACAACACAACCCCTGCTTCTCACATCTTTGCTCTTGAAACATGGTCTAGAACTTCATCTCATGTGGTCGCTGGCCGTGTCTCAGGCTGAAGTTGGATGCAAGGTATGACGCGAGCATATCTTGCTTCTTGATGGCGGAAAGGATAGGCTTGTCAACAGATTTCTGGTCTTCAGCGCGGGCGGAAGATGGCTTCTTTGCCTGTGGTATTGTGTCAGCTGTGTTCAATTCCTGCTAATTGGTGGACGTACCTCTGGCTTCTCGCCTTGCTTGAAGAAAGCGTCCTCACCCTTCTCACTCTTGCTCTTCTTTTCTCGCACAAAGTAGTCGGCCTTGGAAACCTTGTCTATTGTTGAAGATTCCACACCGCTGATATCGATCTTGGTTTGTGTTGCAATGACATATCTAGAGTTCACCCTCCTCAGTGGTACACCATTGATCTTGAATGGTCCCGTAACCAGAAGTGCGCCCTGATCCAAGTGCTTGAGGAGGACGACTCGCTTGCCTCGGAATCGACCAGCAAGGAGGATAAGGACGGCGCCAGGCTGGAGAGACTCTCGGTACTTGGTGGGCTTGATCGACTTGCGTGTCTGATAACAAAGTTAGTCATTCGCTTTCACCGTGCGCACCACCTTGGCGCATAAAGAATCGCGCAGACACAGTACGCACCTTCCGTGGCTGCTTCTCGTCGTACGCTGGGTAGAACTTTGAAGCTTTCTGGGTGTGATGAGGGACCGTCCTCTCTCCCTTGCCAAACTTCTTGGTCGTTGCGGAATTGGCGTCGGCAGAAGACATGATGATGACTGTTCAATAATACAAACAGTCCCGACAGCGACTGGTACTCAGGATGGGTGTCTTGGGTGACCTGTGAATAGTTGTGTTGACTTCGCTGTAGGAGTGGTGTCCGGATGATGCAGTTTCGACCGCTGATATGTGGGAGGCTTGGCAATCTCTTTTCTCGCCGCACCTGCCATATTCGATAGATCATCATTTTTGGTTGGCTTTCCAAATAGTCATGCCAGTGAGGGGCGCTAAACAGAGCAAACAGAGCAAATTAGTCATTAGAATCTCATATCCGCAGGTGGAAGGCACGAAGTGGCTACGTAAAGGTTGCGGAACTTCACTTATAGTACTCAGAGCTTTATTTACTTGTCTGGAAGCTCAACGCATTCTTCAAACTCATTGTCGAAGCATTCGCACCTCTGTTCTTGTCTTGAGCCTTGACCCAATAACTAGCAAGATGTCAATTGCACCGATCATAACATTCAAGGCTGGCGTGTGTGATCTTGATGTATGCCGCAGCACTCAAGGATATCACAACATCACTAACAACATCTTGCAGGAATCCACATCCAAGGCCCAGCCTCAACCGACACCTGGCTATGTTTACCTCTACTCCGAAGAGGATCTCATGCACTTTTGTTGGCGACCACGATCAGCCACTCTCGAAGATCCCGAGTTGGACCTCATAATGTTTCCTGGTGATGGCACATTCACACCCTACCAGAAAAGCAGAGTTTCTGGCCGAGTGTTTGTTCTCAAGTTCTCCTCGAGTTCGCAGCGACACCTATTCTGGCTACAGTCAAAGAGCCAGTCGACAAGCGACGATCCATCCTTTTTCAGCGCTCGTGATCTGAAACTTGGAGAGGTCGTGAACAGCTTGCTACAGGGAGAGGAGGTAGACGTGCAGGAGGCCGTGGCAGAGATGCGGGCTGGCCACCCACCTGGCGACGAAGATGAGACAATGGAAGACGTAGAAGGAACAGACCACGATCGAGAAGGTGGCGGCGCAGGAGCTGGTGCTACGGGAGGTGACATTCGCGAAGAGGGTGAAGGTGCGAGAGAAGGTGGTGCAGATGGTGGAAGAGCGTAGGTCACAAGCCCCGAAGTATGCAACATACGGACTTCTTCTACACAGACTTTTGACATGTATACAGGACGGGAGGTGCTTTGGATGCACAATCAATTATACAGAACTTTATACGAAGTATGCCGGGGTCATCGGAGCATCAAGCCCCACAGCAGAAGCTCTTCACCACCTTGCAAGACCTTCTGACACCCGCGACAACAGTAGCTTGGATCGATACGGCATCAGAGCATACATTAGATCAGCTAATGCAATACTTACCTACCAACCTTCCAGCCTTATTCAGGGACGATGAGGAGGAGGATGAGGAGGAAGGAGGCAAGCCTCAACAGATAAGCCCGACGCAAAAGAAAGAGCTTATCAAGCGAGTGTTACGCTCGCCACAGTTCGCGCAAAGTCTCGCCAGCTTGACCTTTGCCTTGCGAGATGGCGGTCTCCCCAGTATAGGTGAAGCTCTGAACGTGCCACTGCAGCACGGAGGCTACATGCGAAGAGGCGGAGTACCTCTCGGTGGAGGAGAGGCCGTTGAAGCATTTCTCAATGGTGTCAAGGAAGTAGCAGAGAGAGGACCGCCTGGCGAAGACGAGATGGATACGGAGTAACGCTGAGAGTGGGCGCCATCAGCCAAGACTGATCTGTTATCAAATGGTATAGGACGACACTATACGTGCGAACCTGATGAACCAGGGAAACTATGATGTGGCTACCAGATCGTGGGCGCAGCATGCTGTGCTGACCGTCTACGTGGAGCGGTGTTGCATGATCGTCGTCATTTCAGTTTTTGTTTAGTAGCTACTTCCTCACGTGTACAGTACAGTCTCATGGGAAGCTCAAGGCCTGTACAAATGAAAACAACTCCCTGCATGAACTTGAGTCGAAAGGTGATCAACCGGAAATACATAAACTTGGAGACCGTAAGACCGAAATCCTTGCTGCCACTAACTTTTCTGGTTTAACCACCAGTTGTCTCCACTAAATCGTCTAGGGTGTGTCTCAGGACCTCAGCCTCCAGCCACGGGCTCGGTGAGACGCTGGTGCAGGAGAAGTTAGCAGCGGCAGTACCCCCAATGACTCCTCCGTGAGCGTAAGCGTCCGCAAGGAGAAGAACCAGCAACACTGCATGTGCTCAACCACAGCCGTCATGTCTGCGCGGAGCTGAGATATGTTCTTGACGATTCTTGCACAATTGCACCAACTTTTGCTATAGGCAAAGAATTTTGTGTTAGATATTTCTTCTTGTCGCTCGCTTTATAACCTTCCAAATCACATTCATTAATCTGTCTTACCACCACAACTCACGATATCTATTGAGCCGACGAAGGATACACCGAATGAAGTAATGGACAAGCGATTCAACAGTTCTAGGACAGCCAGTTGTTAATACACAGTAATAATCACAGCATTGAAAACATGTGGGAACAATTTCAGTAGCATACTCGCCGTCACACAGGTAGGATCGAACAGGAGGGTTGATCATGCCTTCCCATCGCAGTCCCTCTCCAGATAATCCAGCACCTCAATCGATACCATTACAAAACCTCTCGAGGCCCCCTGATGGCGGTGGCCATTCACCGCGGAGTTTGGGAAAGAATGTTACTAGTCCATTTGCAATCGGGCATGGACGAACGCCTTCACTTCTTGAACGCAGGCGCTATCTTCCTGTTAACAGCGATTCTCCTGTTGACACAAGGACTGATCTTTCCGCACGCACCCCCACGAATTACGACCACTTCTCCTCTCTGGAAGATACACAAGCTTTTGCCAACGCACAGATTGGGCTGTCCTTCGACAATACTTCGAGTCTTTCACATCGGCCAAACGAAACCCCTTCGATAGTCACGACCTTTGCAGATCAAGAACTCACGCCGCCTCCAGATGATGGTGCAACATTCTTGCCACAAGATGAGGACGATCTTGTCCCTCTGACACAGAATACGAGCTTACGTCCTGCGGTAAAGAAAGACACCTCAATATCGGACTCAGGACAGAGGCACAATCGACGTTCTAAGAGAAGTAGTGTACAATTTTTAAGCAGTTCTGCAGCCATGGACAGGGGCCCTCGTGGGTCTTATCTGGGAGATGACTTGCCAACGTTAAACACGAATGCCACTACCCGCACGTCCAGTATTGGCAGTGGGACCATGCGTTCTTCCACGGAAGGCCGTCGAAGTTCCGAACGTGGTCGATCGCAGTCTCCGTCCCCATCACCGCTGGCACGAGCTGGCTCCATGCTCAGGGGTATCTCAGAGCGTGTGGTCAATATCAGTAACGATTCCGAGATGATGGAGCAAAATCTACGACGTAAGTCTACAGTTAGACGAATGAGACAGGCCAGCACCGCCAGTGCTTGTCGAAGTGACGTAGAGACCGGATCTGACAGGCCTGGCGATGAGTTCAATCACCCATCACCGGAGGAGGAAAAAGTGATTCTACCCCCTGAAAACGCGGAGCCAGTCTTGCATCTCACACCTCCACGTCAAGCCAATCCACTGCAAGGCAGATCTCTTGGTGTGTTTGGTCCGGAGAATGGCTTGCGCAAATGGTTATTGGAAATTTTGACTCATCCTCTCACAGAGCCAATCATTTTGATTCTGATCATCGCACAAACA
>Ga0068631_100550_pt1 | contig 14851 bp, 14 predicted proteins | sample InSIn5gowninarea_2_FD_77434 | JGI IMG/M metagenome (GOLD analysis project Ga0068631, IMG submission 77434) | Clean room microbial communities from NASA Spacecraft Assembly Facility at Jet Propulsion Laboratory, Pasadena, California, USA -... ...
GTTGGGCCAAGACGGCAGGAGAGGCTGTTGAAGAGCGAGGCTTGGGTGGGGGTCGCATTTCTGACAACATGGGCTCGGGAGAAATAGAATCCGTCTCTGAGCTTTCGCGAGTGCGGGGCGCATCCAAGCCATTCGAAGAAGGGTGCTGAGAACGTGTCTCTTGCATCAGATCAGTGACATCCTTTGGTGGGATCAGTGAGGAAACAGTCGCCTTCCGTCGGTTTGGTTTTACAATGGGGGACTGTCGTACGCGGGAGCTCCCGTTGGCGCGCGGCATGGCTCTCTTGTTTGCATTCCTCAAGGTCCTCCTTCCCTGCTCCTGTGTTACCATGGCAGGCTCGCCGAGCATGTCCATGTCCACGTCAATGGGTGAATGGCCTGTCGAGCTACCCGAAGTGGTGTTTTGGGATGGGTGATGGGCGTGTTGGTTTTGAGCATTCAGCGCGGGAGAAGTGAGAGGGCTAAAGTATGATCCCGACATGGTGAAGTCGGGAATCTGGAAGCGCGAGTCGTGGGGTGTGACGGCGGGCGATACAAGCGGGGTAAACGTCTATACACAGTCAGTGGGAGGAGGCTCTATGTGGAGTGCCAGGTGCAACATACGGCATCGTCTTTGCGCATATGATATCTCTGGTCGAAGAGCGCCTGCTGCTGGTCCATGTGCTGGAGATAGCGAGTCGGGTCGCCATGCATTTCGGTGCTGTTTGGCGTTGGGGGAACGCCCTGGTGTGGGCGATATATTTGATCTGGCGCCTGGGTGAAGACTGGCGTCGCAGCCTGGCTGTGCTGGGACATGCCATAGTCGAAGAAGTTGTTGGCAGGCTGAGACATGCCATGGCCGTCGATATTTTGGGTCTTTTGAGCAGCGTTGGCGTCATGCTGGTAATCTGGGGCAAGCTGCGGGGGAAACTGGCCTTGGAGCTGGTGGACGTTGAGCGACTCGGACAGATCGGCGAGTTGGTTTCCAGTCGCGGCGGGTCCATGAGCGTTGTACCCGTCAATGTTGAAGTGCAGGTCGAGATTGTCAAAGTCAATGAACTCTGCGCCGGCAAAGTCGTCGGGGGTCGTGTCCATGTCGAAGTTGTCTGCAGCAGTCCACGACTGCGCAGCCGAATTGTTCATGTCGTAGTCGTCGTCGTCGTCTTCTCCGCGGGAGTAGCGAGAAACGACAAAATTGCCGTTGAAGACGGACGGGTGGGGCTAGGGCGATTTGGGACCGGGGGTGTGCGACTCTCTTTACATGTGCCAGGCGTCGGTCGGCCAGCGCAGGCGGCTCAGGGTCGGCAATTGGGGGAGGGGGGAGGGGACAGAGGGACGGTGGCACGTCGTCACTCGGGCAGCCTTCTCTTTCTCGCGCGCGAGCAGCAAAAGAGGGTCTACGAGTGCAGGTTGGAGAGGAGCACGAGAAGAGACCGGGTGGGAGGGCCCCCACGGGAATTTGATAAGAATGGGGGCATGTTCCGCCCGCGCATGTTGACTTTCGGCGCGGGTCACGACCAGCAGGCGGGCTGCAAAACTTGGGTTCGCGACCTCAGCCTATTGTGCAATGCCGTCGGCGAGGCTCGCAGACGGTCGAGTCCACCTGACGGGCGCGTCGTCGTGTCTGCGCCGTGTAGTATAGTGTTGCTAGGGCTGGGTGCATGCCCGTCGCAGAGTCTCAGAAATGACTCGCCCTGGCAGTCGGTGAAGGATGCAGACACGCACCCACACACACGCGCAACCATCTCGGTGTAGATATTGATGATCCCTCCCACGCACCGCACTCATGTGCGCGCCGGTCGGCATTACGCCTACGCCTGCGCCTGTGCCTATAAGACGCAACCCCCCCTTCCAGAGGCTGGTGCTGTGCTGCACCTCTCTGCAGCAGCACGGAGCCTCGGCCTTTTACCCACTTGCATCTTGGGCGCCCGAAGCCTGTCGCAAGTACGCAGCCAATGGCCGGCGGCCGCAGGCATGCCCACCAGGGCAGCTGTAGGCCTTCTTATGTACATACTGTAGGCACTGGCACACACACACACACACACGGCGCTGGCGCCAGGTCCCCTCGCCGTCGTGTGGTGGTTCGCTTCAGTGGCCGGTCCCACCTCGTCCCAGGTCGCTCGCTGATTGATGCGCCGTCGCGCAATGGCCGTGCATCCCCGTCCCGTTCCCCCCTCACGGTATTTGCGCACCACATCGGGGTAGGTGTACAGGTAGGCTGCGCGCGCAACCACCCACTGCCCACCAGGTAGCCGCACCCCCTTTGCTTTTTTGCTCTCCATGCCTACCTGCTTTCTCATGACGGCATTGGGTACCGGCGCAGATGAAGATGCCGCACCTGTGGGCCGCTTGCTTGGGCGCGGTAGCGCGCCACACCATGTTAGCTACCGCAGTGGTACGGCTGTGTGCGCGGTGCTGAGATCATCGCCCTGCTGCTAGCCTGGGGCTCTGCGCCTTGTTAATCTCCTTTGGCCATAGCAGCCGCCCGACCTACCCCTTCAAGCCGCATCTCGCGCGGCACACATGGTCCAAACTGGCCCTGATTTCACTCGTGGGCAATTGCAAAGGAAATGACTAGGCAGAGAGCTGAAAAAAAATATGTGACAGACGAAAAGGACCGTCAGGGCTAATTATGCGAGCGCTTTTATCTCGTGATGGAAAGAAAGTAAAAATCCCCCTACCCAAGCCGGCATGGCCGACCCCAAATAAAAAAAAAGGAAAACAGCAGAAGCCCGCTGCTGCGCTGCCCTCGTCAGCCAGCAGCTGGAGCCTCTGCATTCGAGTTGTTTAATGTACACATTGGGTGAAAGGAACATGAGACCCGTCCGATAGTTCCGCTTCCCACGACGACTAACAGTGTGAAGACTTTGGGTCCGTTGGGTATTATCAACCTCCTCCAGAACAAGCGAAAACAAAACACTCTGCCGTAAACCCACCCCCCGCAGAAACGCCGTTAATGGACATGACCATCTGCATCTTGCTCGTTGTCTACATGACGACACAGCAGCCGTTGCTCTGTTGTGGCGCGTAGGGATCGTCGCGCTTGTCGATCTGCACACGCACAGAAACACATCAGCATCAAGGCCACGCGAAAACACCGCAGTGAAGCGCAATGCGCGCGCGCGTAGACTTACCGTTCCCCATCGTGATGGCACCATCCAGTCCTTGGGCTCCTTGTCCGTGAATGCAATCAGACTGCAATGCCTCGTTAGCTGCCTGCGTGCGTGTTTGCGCCGTCGCAATTGCGGGGGGCCTAGACATACTCGAGTGCCGCCTCCGAGACGGGTATCCTGCGTCGCTCCAGGTCTTCGCGCAGGCGCTGGTTGAGCTCAGTGAGGCGTCGCAGCTTGAGCTCGGCCATGCTCTGCTTCTTCGTCTTGCCGTCGCCGCCCGTCCGTATCTCGTAGGGCGCGGCCGTCATCATGGCGGACGTTGCGGGCATGGTGCGCGTTCGTGGCTATTAGGTGCGTGTGGTGGGTGGTCCAAGGAGAGGCCGGGTGGCGGTCGTGCGTCGTGGTGGTATTATGGGCGACGGGAGCTGTTGGGGAGCGGCGTCGGCGTGCGGCGTGACAAGGGTGAGAGCAAGTAAAGGGGGGTAAGGAGCGAAGACGGCCAGCCGGGTGAGCCTGCCGCCAGATATCAGCGCGAGGGCGAGGCGGGTGCTGCTGCGACGATGATGGTTGACGGTGGTTGCAGAGATGGGCGACAGGTAATGCACGGGAGCCAGGAGGAGGTGGTTGGAAGATGGGCCACACATCAAGGGGATGGGCGTCTGTCCGTCGGGCCCTGTCGCTTGCGGCTTAGCGCCATATTGGCTTTGGCTACGGGCTAGAGCGTTGCCCTGGGTGCATTGTCCCCTCACCGACAGACGCGTCGCCCACGCCGCCGCCCACTGCGACAGCCATCAGCCATCAGCCATGCGTGCAACTGTACATTGACTACATATACATTACATGCTGTCCATGCAGACGCATACCGTACCACGGCTCCGCATGCACCGTGTTGTTGCTGTTGCTACTGCTGCTGCTGTTGCGTCTGGCAGAGGACGAGGCCACGGGTCCGGCTGCAACTGCCTAGCCCGAGGTCTACCTGCTACTCCTACGTACATAGAGAGAACCCGAAAGAGAGCGGGACAGGCGCAGCGACACAGCGACAGATAACAACAGCGGCGCCGTCGCGCTCTCCATTGACCCGGTTTCTGTCTGCACCTGCCCGGCATGTTGCGTGTGTGCGGGGCAGCCAATGTGCTGCTGCTGCGAGGGTGCCAGTGCCGGCACTGTTGCGGTGCGCCGCCAGGCTCGCTTACCTCAGCCTAGCACAACCATTTTGCAAGAAGCGAAGTCTGTCACAGCGTGCGAGACCCGCAACCGCCATCTCAACCCCCCCCAAAGCCCCTCGGCTGCGTCGCCTGCTTGCTGTAAAGCCCATCCAACTCGTGCAGTTGGATCTGCGACCCCCATCTGCCCAGCATGGCGCCTCCACCGCACTCCAAGCCGGAGAACACTCTGTGCGCCGCCCCGCCTCAAACCCAACGGGCCTCCAGAGCCACGGCCACTGCCACCACCACCTGCTAACACGATGCAGAAAACGTGCCCAGGAACTCATCGGCGTCGACCAGCAGCAGGCTGCTCTCCAGCTGCTCCACGAACATGTCACCTCCAAGCGCACCCGCAACAGCCCCATCGCCTCGCTCGAGCCCGTCATGATTCTCTTTGTCGAACTCTGCGTCGATCTGCGCAAGGGCAAACTCGCAAAGGACGGCCTGTACCAGTACAAGAACACGGCCCAGAACACAAACGTCGGCACCATCGAGGTACGGAGCGTCGAGAGTCTTGTGCTGACAACACCCCACTGACCGCCCCCCAGACTGTCTTCAAGCGCTTCATTGAACTCGCCGAGCAAAAGGTCACCGAGGCCCAGGCCAAGGCCGACGAGGTTCAGTCCTCGCTCGAGCCCTCCGACGAGAAGAATGTCGACGATCTTGAGGCCACTGAGACGCCCGAGTCCATCCTCCTCTCCACCGTCTCCGGCGAGCAGTCGCGCGACCGTACCGACCGTGCCATTGTTACGCCATGGCTCAAGTTCCTGTGGGAGACGTACCGCACCGTCCTGGACATCTTCAAGAACAATGCCCGCCTGGAGCTCATGTATCAGTCGACCGCCCACCAGGCCTTCCAGTTCTGCTCAAAGTACGCCCGCAAGACCGAGTTTCGCCGTCTCTGTGAGCTGCTCCGCAACCATCTCCAGAATGCCGCCAAGTTCTCCTCCCAGATGCACGCCATCAACCTGTCGGACCCCGACACCCTGCAGCGCCACCTCGACACCCGCTTCCAGCAGCTGAACGTGGCCGTCGAGCTTGAGCTCTGGCAAGAGGCTTTCCGCAGTGTCGAGGACATCCACACTCTGCTCAGCTTGAGCAAGCGCCCAGCCAAGAACATCATGATGGCCAACTACTTCGAGAAGCTTACCCGCATCTTCTTGGTCAGCGAAAACTACCTTTTCCACGCCGCTGCGTACAGCCGCTACTACAACCTGCTCCGCCAGTCAGCGGCTGCCGTTGCTTCGGGACAGAGCCCCAAGAAGGACAACCCCGCCGTCACAGAAGCCGACATGACCAAGGCTGCCTCGTTTGTTTTGCTCTCGGCCCTTGCTATTCCCGTCATCAGCACTTCCCGCTCCCGAGGTGCCCTTGTCGACGTTGACGAGGCCAGGAAGAACAAGAACTCGCGTCTTACCAACCTACTCGGCATGTCCCAGGCCCCCACACGTGCTATTCTGTTCAAGGATGCTCTCAGCAAGGGTCTGCTTAAGCGTGTCCGCCCCGAGATTCGCGATCTCTACAACATTCTCGAGGTCGACTTCCACCCTCTCTCCATTTGCAAGAAGATCTCCCCGATTCTGTCTCAAATTGGTGCTGATGAGGACATGCAAAAGTACGTTGGCCCGCTCCAGCAGGTCATTCTCACCCGTCTCTTCCAGCAGCTGTCTCAGGTGTACGACTCCGTCGAGATCAAGTTTGTGCTTGGCCTCGCGCAGTTCCCTGAGCCTTTCCACGTCAGCGCTGGCACTATTGAGAAGTTCATCATGAACGGTTGCAAGAAGGGTGATCTCGCCATCCGCACCGACCACGCCACTGGTGTTCTTACTTTTGATTCCGATGTCTTTTCATCGGCCAAGGCTATGCACCCTGGTTCTGGTGCGGGATCAGCCGAGTCTGAGTCCCGTTCTGTGCAGCGTCTGCAGAGCACCCCTGCCGAGATTGTACGATCTCAGCTTACTCGTCTTGCCAAGTCTCTCTTCGTCACCTGTCAATATGTCGACCCTTCGTTCAACGCGGATCGTCTACGTGCCAAGGAGGCTGCGCTTGCACGCGCCAAGGAGGGCGCCGAGAAGGAGCACCAGGAGGTTCTCAGCCGCCGCGACATCATCTCGCAAAAGAAGGAAGCCGCTTTGAAGGCTCAGCAGGCCAAGGAGAACGAGGAGCAAACCAAGAGGCTCATCCGCCAGCAACAACTCAAAGATGAGGAGGCTAGGCGCCTCGCTGAAGAGCAGAAGCAACGTGCCGAGCAGCGCATCAAGGCTGAGCAGAAGCGTATTCAGCGCGAGGAAATGGAGAAGCAGATCAAGGAACTCAAGGCCACCACCAAGGTTGACATTGAGCTTCCCGAGGACCTTGATGACCTCGACTCCCAGAGAATCCGCATCCTTAAGCTTCAGGCTCTTGAAAGGGAGAAGAACCAGCTCGGTGAACAGCTCCGCATTACTGGCAAGCGTATTGATCACTTGGAGCGAGCTTACCGTAAGGAGGAGATCAAGCACCTCAAGACCGACTACGAGAAGCAACAGGAGGCTGATCTCGCAGCTTACGAAAAGGCCAAAGAGGAGGAGCTCAGGGAAGCCGAAGAAAAGCACAAGGAGGACGTTGCGCTCAAGCACCGTTTGTCAAGATTGGTATCGCCTTACCAACAGTTTGTCTCTACAGTCAAGCAGCAGCGCAAGGCCGAGTTCGAGAAGCGCCAGAAGATTGCACAGAAGGAGCTCGAGAGCAAGAAGGCTGCACGTGTCAAGGAGGTCAAGGAGCGTCTTGCCAGGGAGAAGAGGGAGCGCGAGGAGGCTGAACGCCGCCAGCGCGAAGAGGAAGAACGCGAGAGGGCTGAAGCTGAGGCCAAGGCCAAGGCTGAAGAGGAGAGGCGCGCACGCCTGGCCGAGGAGAAGGCCAAGAGAGAGGAAGAGCGAAAGTCAGTATTATCACACCCATTGCATAGTCACATACTAACATTTTACAGTGCTCTTGCTGAGAAGGCTCGTCTTCAGGCACAGCGTGAAGAAGAGGCCATGGCCAAGCGAAAGGCTGCTGCCAGTGGCGGCCGAACCTTTTCTCGCGAGCCTGCTGCCGACTCTCCTTCATCCAGTGGACCGCCAAAGATCCAACTTCCTGGTGGCAAGCCCAGCTGGCGTGAGCGTGAGGCCATGAAGGCCGCTGGTCAGATTCCCCCAGCTGCCAGCACTTCCCCTGCACCTACACCTGCACCTGCAGCAGCTTCCCCAGCTGCCGAGGCAGAGGCACCCAAGAGAGGTGGATATGTTCCACCGGCGCTGCGCCAAGGCGGTGCTCCTGGTGGTGGATGGCGAGAACGCGAGGCTAGCGGCAGCGGCGCTGGCAGTGGCAGTGGCAGTGGCAGTGGCAGCGGTCGTTTTGAGGCTGCTCGTGGTGGAGACCGATGGGGAGAGAGGAAGGCTTCTCCTGCCACCACTGGTGGCTATGTTCCTCCTGGTGCGCGCCGCGAGGGTGCGGCTCGTGAGGGCGAGGGTGAGCGTGAATCGAGGCCTGCTGGCCAAGCTCCTGCTGCATCCACGGGCAAGTACGTGCCCCGTCACTTGAGGGATCGCCAGTAGATGGAGAGAGTAAAAAGCTAGGCGTTCGTTTTGTTTCTACGCTCGCTATGATTGACGACTGGTCAAGGGCGGGTTCAGGACGGATATGATGGCATAGGGAGGGAGTTTGTGCTTCTTCTTCAGAGTGAGCGGTAACGAACATGCGCCCACCGTGGATAGTTTTGATTGAATCCATTTCCAATATCTTCTTCAGTTCTTCAGTCACAGTGTATATCATTGTGCTTCATGAGTCCCAAGTTTGACCAGAGTCTTGATACCCAGGAATCAGTTGATGGGACATGAGTAGTTGTTCATCGCTTATCTGATGGTTTCGAGGCACTGTTTGTTACGGCCGTGGCTGAGGACAAGTCGCCTCTGACATCATAAGTTGTTGTCGTAAGCAACCCCAATCAATGGTTGCAGTGTACACATGACAGTTTTCATCTCGTGATGATAAATGATACGAATAGGAACAACAACAGCCCTTCTAGCAGATTCGGCAACACTGAGTAGAGCAACGGCAGACCTCGAGATAAGCTCTCAACATAATCACCCCATGGAGTTATTTGCATTGCATCACCTAGGCGAAAGGTTTGACTGGTGTTCATGCAGGGCGGTTATGCACGTGCTGCCAACCGCCGGCAAACCAATAGCAACCAATGCGCCGGGCCATTAGTTCGCGATAGCCCCGCCATCGATCTCCAACTCTCGCGCAACCCAACCTTCGTCCAGCTTCTACGTTCACATACACACCCACCATGCAGTCGCTACCAGATGCGCGGTCGCAGAGCTTTGAGGAGCTGTACGGCCCTCCTGAGAACTTCCTGGAGATTGAGGTAGGCTGATCTGGAGCTCCTTTACCCTTGAGTGGCCTGCAGCCTTGCTCACATTTGTCGCGTGCACAGGTTAGAAACCCCATGACGCACGGTAAGTGAGACACTGCCAGCCTGTAGGAAGGCATGCTGATGAGAATGTAGGAGTCGGCCGTGGCATGTACACAACCTACGAAATCGTAATGCGCACCAACATTCCCGCCTTCAAGCTCAAGTCGTCGACGGTACGCCGCCGCTACAGCGAATTCGAAGCCTTCCGTGATATCCTCGAGCGAGAGTCGGCGCGCGTCACTATCCCACCACTTCCGGGCAAAGTCCTCACGAACCGCTTTTCCGATGACGTGATTGAGCACCGACGGGAAGGGCTCCAGCGGTTCTTGCAGATAGTGGTGGGCCATCCGCTGTTGCAGACTGGCAGTAAGGTGCTTGCAGCCTTCGTGCAGGGTAAGTCAATAGCAGGCGTCTAGCAGTCTCATGACTGACATGTGGCAGATCCAAACTGGGATAGGCATGCATGGTAAATAGGTCGAGCAGGTGATTATCAACGAAATATTACGATTTGTGACCTAAAAGGATGACACTGGTATTGGGCAGCGGCGGAGAAAGTACTGTTTTCGGTTTGCCGCATTTTCTGCGTAATGGAGCGATGAGGCGTTCTGGAGAACTGCTACCTACTTAACTTGAAGTAATGGAAGAACACGACCGACAATCGGGGAATGCGATAGTTCCAGCCATGATGCTTGCGTGAAAAGTGCCTGTAAACTTGTATAGACTGTCAATCCTAAAGGGACCCAAGACAAACTGGCTCGTCCCCCCACGGGTCACCCCATGTCCGTGGGCACGGAGAGGGCCGGCCAGAACCAAATCAAAATGCTCAGTTGACATCTGCCGTCAATTTCTCCGCGCAGCGCTAGTGATGCAACAAGCAAGGCGCGGGGTTTAGTAAGAGCAAAGTTTTTGGGGCGAACTACCTTAACTCTTGCATGTTCCCTACCATACACTATCTTAAAAAGTACCCAGTTTTGGCTTTGATCACCATCTCACATAGACTGTTCTTGCTTCACCATGGGTATGCCATCGCAGCCGGCGTCCAACGCCATCATCTACCTTACTCTGGGCGCTTTCTTGTGAGTAACCATGACGTTTGCGCGCGCCCAACATGCTCATGTATAAACCAGGGTCCTAGGGTGCTTCATCGCATGGCGGTTGCGACACCAGTCCAAGACCGAATGGCTGTCTAGCAATCGTACACAAAAGGGTCAGCACATTCGTTCCAGCGCGGTTGCATAGCGCCAGTAATTTCCTGGACTTTGCGCAACCGCGCAAAAAACATCTCGTTGTCCCCGGCTATGACGAAATAACTGACTTGTGCTCAGGCATTCCGCTCGCTTTCAATTTCATCGCATCGGGTGAGTGCATTCGTGCACCTGTGCTTTGCACATGAAGAGCAGCGGCAGTATCGGTAGTCACCATTATTGCGACCTTTAAACGCCAAACGACCATGTCGTCGGCGCCAAAGTGCGTGTTCTCGAGCGAGAGAACTTGAAATCCTCTAGGTTCGTATTGAGATCTCTCACAGAAGCTGGCCTCATCATCATTGCGACTTGTGCGCCGTAGTATGAGGCTAGTCTTTTGTGCGGCTACACTGCGGGCGCGGAACCGAGGCTGTGTCTGTGCATCAAAGACGTCAAGTCTAGGGTGTGTTGACGGGCCAAGGCGAAGCTGAGAAGTACCGTAAGAACTCGATCAAGATAATACTTGCGTGAGGAACGTGCTGCCGCTACTCCCCCTTCCTCGTCCCTCCCCTTCATTGATGTACAAGCTGACCTAGGTTTTCCTTAACTTACAGCTCTCGGTTCTGGTATTCTATTCACCTACCCCCAGATCGCCACCATTGCCGGTGTGCAAGGTCTCCTGGTATACGCGCTGGCTTCGGCTCTGCCGCTTCTGGTCTTTGGCGCGCTAGGCCCTATTATCAGGCGCAAATGTCCAGAAGGCTTCGTCTTGACTGAGTGGACCCGGCAGCGTTATGGAGTGGTTGCAGGCATATTTCTCAGTGCCTGCACGCTCATCACCATGTTTCTGTACATGGTTGCGGAGCTTTCCGCGCTGCAGCAGATTGTCACACTCTTAACAGGCTTGAACGGACTTCCAGTGGTCATTGTCGAGTGCGCCATCACCACTATTTACACTTGTAAGAAATTTGAAATCGAGATATGAGATTGGTAACTAACGAGTGTAGCGCTTGGTGGCTTCAAAGTTTCCTTCGTAACAGACAACATTCAGGGTGTAATGGTCATTGGTCTTATTATCATGGGAGTCATTGCTGTGGGTGTAGAAACTCACGTCGACCGCTCATTGATTGATCAATCTGGCTACCTCAATGCCAGTCTGCTCGGCTGGCAACTCATTTACATTCTCCCCGTGGCTGTTCTCACCAACGATTTCTTCCTTTCGGGATTCTGGATGCGCACCTTTGCTTCTCGTACCGACAAGGATCTATGGATTGGAGTTTCACTCGCAAGCATGGGCATTCTCATCATTCTGACGCTGCTTGGTGTCGGTGGTATGCTCGCCGCATGGTCTGGTGCCTATACGATTGGTGATGAAGCCAATGGCTCATTGGCCTTCTTTCTTCTTCTCAACCAGTTGCCATCCTGGGTCGTGGGCGTGGTTCTCGTCATGACCATTTCGCTCTCATGTGCTGCATTTGACTCCTTCCAGTCTGCCATGATCAGCACAGCAAGCAATGACTTTTTCCGCAACAAGCTCAACATCTGGGTCATCCGTGCTGGCGTTGTAGCGATCATCTTCCCAGTCGTCGTTGTCGCTTTACGTAGCCCGGATATCCTGCAAATCTTCTTGATCAGCGACCTGGTTAGTGCAGCTGTTGTCCCTTGCCTGGTTCTCGGCCTGAGTGAGAGGTTTTACTGGTACCGCGGTTTCGACTTTGTGGTTGGTGGACTAGGAGGTATCTTTACCATCTTCCTGTTTGGTCTTGTTTACTATGATGGCGATGTCACCCTCGCTGGAAAACTACTTTTGCTCGAGGGTGGCCTGTACGGGAATGACTGGAGCGCTTTTGGTAAGTTTTACGGTTAATTGTTCAAAGTGCTTTCTAACCCACATTTAGGCGCCTTCGTAGCCGCACCAGTTGGTGGCCTTCTCTGGGCCTTTGCTGCCTGTGGTCTTCGTATCGGGTTCCTGTGGACCAGGGCAAAGGTCCAAGGCCGTCGCTTTGACGCTTTCGACCGACCTATTCCACGATCTAACAACAGACCTGGTGCGTTTGACGACCACGACGCTGATGCTGTGCTTGAGAACAGCAGTGTCCAGGCTGGTCACAAGGGAACATTCTTTTGAGGCTAGAAATAGAGACTTGAGCATCAATTTAGAGGTGGATATCGTACTGGGTAGGATGAGAAGGGGAGTGTTGTTGTGCAGCGTTAGTAGGCAGAACATTGAAGGTGACATAGGACTTGGAGTAATAAAAATTGAACATTCTTTTACTTAAGCTTACTATGTTGATCTGGGCCAGGCGTCGACAGAGGCAAGGCTGATCGCAACGCGCGGAGCTGAAGTGGGGGCGGGGCAGATCGACAGGGTTCATGACGAAGCTTCGCATTGCTCGAAAGTTTTGACAGGCACCAGCATTCTACAAACCTACGAGCTATCACCAGTGCGACAATTCCCTCTGGTTTGATTTACTTGAAAAGTCTTTGGTAGATTGCACTCTTCAAACCACAACCATGCAGATGCCAGATATGCCCGTAAACGTCCCAGTCGACGACCCCAACGCCGACACTGAATGGTGAGCCAGTCCGCCGTACACTTTGGACTTGCAGACATAGTTCTGACACATCTGCGATAGGAACGACATTCTCCGCAAACATGGCGTCATCCCCGAGAAGCCCCCGTCGCCGACACCCATGATCCAAGAAGCGCTCGAGAAGGCACGCGAATTGGCGCACGAGAACCGGTTAGAAGGCAAGGACCTAGACGAGCTCGCTGAACTCGAAGACGAAGAAGATGAAGACTTTCTCGACTCATACCGCAAGAAGCGCATGGCGGAGCTCTCGTCGATAAACACGGCTTCCGTCTACAACCAAGTGTACCACCTACAAAAGCCAGACTACTCGCGCGACGTGACCGAGGCCAGCAAAGACGCATATGTTCTTGTTTTGCTGACGAGCTCGACGGGTACAAACACAGAGAGTAGAATCATGATTGAGCACTGGCGAGACTTGGCGAAGCGGTTCGGAGACGTCAAGTTCTGTCAGATGAGAGCGGACCTGTGTATCGAGGGGTATCCGGATAAAAACACGCCGACGGTTCTAATCTACAAGGACGGAGATATCAAGAGGCAGATTGTGACGCTGATGCAATTGGCTGGACCGAGGACAACTGTGCAAGGTAAGTTGTGGGAGCTGCTGTGTAATGAACGAGACTATGCTGACGAAGATATGATAGACCTAGAAAAGGTGCTGGTAGATGTTGGCGCAGTTAAAATCGGAGACTCGCGTCTCCAGCGTAAAAAGGACGACGAAGACGACGAAAGCTCAAACAAGATTCGAAAAGGCACTACTACAGTCGAAGACGACGACAGCGACTGGGATTGAGAGGGTGTGAGAGAGAAAAAAGCCACAAACCCAAACTCCAGGCGATTTTAGGTACATGCATGTATGCATGCATCCCGCACCCTGTTTCTGCGTTGGCTCCCTTGGGAATTCCTACTGCTCTAGACAGAGAGAGAGACATGTTGCGAGGTGATGATGATGATGCTATGCAGCTGCAATGCAAAGAAACAAGACAGAGAAACTAGACCGTGTGTCGAAACTTGGTGGCTTTTTGAGCTTTTCCTGTTTGTCAAGGGCCAACCGTTCAGTTCAGGCAGACACGTTATTAGTGAAGAAAAAAAAGTCACGCACGCTATCGTAGAAACCTGTCCAATAGCGAAAAAAAAGGCTTGCCTGTTGACAAAATGATCGTGTGGGGTGTGTTTTTTTCTCTCTTGCTGCTGCAGCCGAGGCATAAGTACACGGGCATGTGTATAGAGAAGATATGAGACAATAACAATAACAGATTTGCACGTGGCAATGGGGGGGAGAAAAACACATCGTCATTGATATACGCTTTTCTTGAGGAGGAGGAAGACCTAGCAAGGCGAAGCAAGACGAGACGAGACGAGACGAGACAGAGGAGTGGAGTGGAGTTGAGCGGGGTGGGGGTGGGGGGGTTTACCACACAGCATTCTAACACACTACACTAGACTAACCCCATTGATTGCCCTATGTACACCTATGTTATGTACCCATGATACGATAACCCTGAAAGCAAGAAAGGGAAAAAAAAATCTCGCGCTCAGGCATCCATCCATTCATGCATTCATCGCTAGTCTTCTCACACAAACCGCATAAGTGTCTATGCCATACGCTCCTTATCCAGTCTAGCTTTCTACCCCATGTACACCACACACACACACACACACACACACACACATTCACATGCATCATACATACAAGTTCAAGTTCGAGTCAGCAAGGCCCCCCTCGCACCTCTGCTTATGTCACACGTTGTAGCACTTGCCCGCAGTGCTGACAACACCCTCGCACACGCGTGTGCCGTGCTGACTTTTGTTCCCAACGTTCCCTTGCGCTGTCGCTTATCCGCGGGAGAGGGTAAGGGTAGGAGTGCAGGGCGTGTGCAGGGCGTGTGCAGGGAAGAGCGTGCAGTGGGAGTGGGAGGGGCTATGTAAAATAGTACAGTAAGAAGGGCTGTATGCATGCGAGACAAGACAGGACAAGAACGCATGAGAGCGAGAGACAGAGAGATCAGGTCTAGTGTCAGGATGCGCACAAAAGGGAAAAAGGGGTGCGTGTGTATATATGTATGTATGTATGTATGTGTGTAGGCTGTGTATGTAGCAGGGGGGGTAGCTGCATTGCATATACGAGTGCGAGGGAGCAAGCAAGCAAGCGAGACAAGAGAGAAAGGGCAAAGCAAAGCAAAAGAGAACATGTGTGTGTGTAATGTGTGACGGGTGTGTGGCTTGCATGGTGAAGCAAGAACAGTCTATGTGAGATGGTGATCAAAGCCAAAACTGGGTACTTTTTAAGATAGTGTATGGTAGGGAACATGCAAGAGTTAAGGTAGTTCGCCCCAAA
>Ga0068631_100552_pt1 | contig 14839 bp, 14 predicted proteins | sample InSIn5gowninarea_2_FD_77434 | JGI IMG/M metagenome (GOLD analysis project Ga0068631, IMG submission 77434) | Clean room microbial communities from NASA Spacecraft Assembly Facility at Jet Propulsion Laboratory, Pasadena, California, USA -... ...
GCCAGTTGGGTTCTTCCAAAACTAGACGTTCGTGACATTCTACAAAACTGGAGCAAACATATCAAGCACTAAAGACTAGTCTCAAAGAGGTTAGATAACCGCATGGCTGCGCCCGCGCACAATCTTTAACTTTCAGAAAACATTTTGAGTCCTCGTCAACAGATTCGCAACAACAACGACTGTTGTATCGACAAGCAACAACTCGATCGCCATGGTAAGCCTCTCCTTATAGCTCCAGATATGAAGTGATTCCACACTTTAACGCTCAAGTGCCGGTGCAAACCTACGCACGTCGAGATGCAATCCCATCAATCGCCCAAGGGTGTTGATGATGTATGGCTTGAGCCATATCTGTGCAGCAATGCCAGTATGGACTCTTTAGAGTTTAGAGAAGATCATTAGTGGACAGATTCGCTGATATCTTCTTTTCTCAATGATAGCCTCCAAAAGCTGCCGGAAAGAAGGCCGCTCCAGCCCCATTCCCTCAGGGAAAAGCTGGTGGAAAGAAGCCCGCAAAGGTGAGTACCTCCTAGCATCGTGCATCACTTCTCTCCATGCTAAAGATGGCAAGAATCCTCTCATCGAGAAACGCTCACGCAACTTCGGCATCGGTCAAGACATTCAGCCTCGACGAAACCTCTCGCGTATGGTGAAGTGGCCCGAATATGTCCGCCTACAACGCCAAAAGAAGATTCTCAACCTCCGTCTCAAGGTCCCACCTGCAATCGCCCAGTTTCAGAATGTTCTAGATCGTAACACTGCTGCTCAGGCACTGAAGTTACTTAACAAATACCGACCCGAAAGCAAGCCAGAGAAGAAGGAGAGATTGTTGAAAGAGGCTACGGCAATCAAGGAGGGGAAGAAGAAGGAAGATGTCAGTAAGAAGCCATATGCCGTCAAGTATGGTCTCAATCATGTCGTTGGCTTGGTCGAAAACAAGAAGGCTGCTCTTGTCCTCATCCCGAACGATGTCGACCCGATTGAACTGGTCATCTTTCTCCCTGCACTCTGCCGAAAGATGGGTGTTCCATACGCCATCATCAAGGGTAAGGCTAGACTTGGTACCATTGTTCACAAGAAGACTGCTGCCGTCGTTGCTATCACCGAGGTTCGCTCTGAGGATAAATCTGAGCTGTCAAAATTAGTTCAGGCTATCAAGGAGGGTTACGCCGAGAAATACGAGGAGGCAAAGAGACATTGGGGTGGTGGGATCATGGGCGCCAAGGCTAACGCACGAACGGAGAAGAAGCGGAAGACTCTTGAAAGTGCTATCAAGATCTAGGTTGATGGTAGGATTGGCATTGCGAAATGGTGTATGGCAAGATGATAGCTCAGCTTCATTTTGATATGAGAGCTAAATGATACCTCAGAGCAGCTTCCTCAACTGCGCGACTCCGCGCCTTCAGCTGTGCTCCTTTTGCGTTTGTATGGAGGTGCCCTGGCCAAAACTGTGTGGACAAAGTAAGGAGTCATTCGTCCCAAGTGCGATCGATCAATCTCTGTCAATGCATGCCCCATATCAGTTTCAAGTATCGGCGTTGCAAAATCCCCACACATCATCTCTTTACGTCTTAAGGGTAGAAGGACACAACCACGTTCTGATAGTATCTAAACTCAGCTCTCACCCGACTACATTTCCTGTGCTCTCTATTGTATCAGATGGGCCAACTAAGCGTTGGGTAGTACCAATCTCGTATCTAAGCCAAATATTGAAGAATCGCACATAAAGGGGAAGGGGGCTCCACAGACACCATCCGATTTTGACGGCATGTACGAAGGCAGCGAATTTAATGCCTCTTTAGACTGTTCGATGAGGATATAACATAGAAGTCATCGCCAATATATCTTGTCATATTCATTTCAAAAGATTATCCGGATCTTTCTCCAGAGGGACGTCATTGTCACTCAAAAAGAGCAGCCACATTCAAGCCACCCCCGCCAAGATCACGGTGCCTCAACACTTTGTCTCAGATTTCGACCTTCACTCCGAAGCGCTGCATCACTCTTCACCCTCATCCTCTCTCCTATAACTATTCTTTTCTTCTCTTACAAGCGTTTTCTTGCAATATAGACCTTTCTGTACCTTCAAAGATACCCTGCTTGCAGTTTTAGAGCCTTTTCATCCATACCACTCACAATGGCTGTCAACGGAACCTGTGGGTCTCCTCAGATACAGCGATGCCAAGATGGACTTGACTGACAGACTCAATCCAGCGCACGACCATTTTGCCTACGCTCTCAGCTCCAATGGCGCCTGGTCAAGTTACAAGACGCATCAAAATCCATCCTTCTTCCCCAAAATGGCTGAGGGTCAAAGTCCTAAGATTCGTACGTCCTTCGCCCTCCTATCATGCCAAGTCGCCCAATTGCTCATGAACAGACTATTGACATGTTCCTATAGTATGGTTAGGCTGTTCCGACTCCCGCGTACCAGAAACGACCCTCTTAGGTCTCCAACCCGGCGACGTCTTCGTCCACCGCAACATCGCTAATATTGTTTCACCCACCGACATCTCTGTTTCCGCTGTCTTGGAGTTCGCAGTTGGTTTTCTCAAAGTACAACATATAATCCTCTGCGGACATACATCTTGTGGCGGAGCCGCAGCTGTTCTAGCAGGCGGCCAAGTAGGAGGTGTACTAGATACGTGGCTTACTCCTCTAAAAGCCGTGAAGGCGGCGAATGAGAAGGAGTTGAAGGGAATAAAAGACGAAAAAGCGAGGCCAGTGAGGTTGGCCGAGTTAAACGTTGAGGCGGGTACAAAGGTCCTCATGGCGCATTGGGTCGTGCAGGACGCGATGCGGAAGAAGGGGTTGAAGGTCCATGGTGTACTGTACGATATCGGGTGTGGGAAGTTGAGAGACCTCGAGTGTGGAAATGAGAACATGAGCTTTGGCACAGGTCTGTGGGACAACGAAAGTAAGGAGACCTTGCGAGGGAGTCATGCTATACTGAAATTCAAGGGGGATGGAGCAGAGATGGCTGCAGTCAAGAAATGAGTGACTCCATCGCTAGTAGACCCAGGGCAGCTTGAGAGGACGAAAAGCATTCCGACAGCGACAACAGTACAGAGCGGCATGGCTTGGAGTCTGGTGTGTATGAAGTGTGCTATTTCTCCTCGAATATAATCATTATCTTCCGAGGGAACCTGGTGCAATGCTCCAAGGTAAGAAGGCTCGGCCGTCCTTATAGTAGGGTCTCAAGGGATGCTGTCAATATGCAGGTACATATAACTTTAGTCTTAGCCACTGTAGTACCATTTTCTGCACTTGGTGCCGGGTATTCTGAACCAAATTTCTTGGCCTCTGTATGATGCATTATTTAGGAGCACAACAAACTCAATTGAATGGGAAGTTCGCCGTTCACGGGTATTGCACTCGCAGATTTCCATCCTTGAATGATGGGATTCTGCAAACCCCGCCTTAGCCCACCTTTCATGTCACAACCTTCATGTACAACAGGCCAAAGAGCACCGAAACACCTTTTCCTCGAATGTGCCGCAGGACGCAGCTGCTTCTGTTATACATTCCCAAGCTTCAGCCTATGAGATCGAGTCCATTTGACCGTTAGAAAATCCACAGCCCAAAAGTGGTTTCTCCGACCGAGCATCTCATGCTCTCCTCAGTTCGGGAGTTCTGCAACGGGCAGTATTTGGTGTAAAAGCTACGAGCTGATTGGCTCAAGCTGTAGATCCCCGACTGTGTTTCTCACGGCGGTGAGGTCGGTCAGCTTTCGCGTCTCTCGGATTCTCTCCCCACATTCCACAAGGGCAAACGTCATAGGGATTAGAGAAAGCACGCGGGGCAGCGGCTACGTAGGTAAAATATAAACCACCTCAGTAATTTCATTGCATACCTTATACCTTATACTTTAAAACTTTTCAATTTCAGCTTCCTTTCTACGAACGACCCTGGTACCTCAACCATTCATCATGCAAACAGCACTGGGAGGAGCTGCTCACAAGGCATCTGAGGCCATCTCTGGCGCTATGACTTCCAACAAGAAGGTCACAGAGATGAAGAAGCACCATGAGCCTCCCAGTGAGCGCATCCACTTGACGACCGATACAGGCTACAAAGCTCCTTCGCATGACTTGTGGCTTTCCGCCAGTACAGGTGATAACAAGGGTCCTGCGCTACTCGAGGATAATATTGCACGCGAGAAGGTTAGTATCTGAGATAGCCCAGCATCACGCACTAATACTGTCCAGATTATGAAATTCGACCATGAACGAATTCCCGAGCGAGTCGTTCATGCCAGAGGAGCTGGTGCCTATGGACACTTCAAGCTATATGAAAGTGCCGAGGACGTCACCAACGCTGGTGTATTGACTGATACCTCCCGCACTACGCCTGTGTTCCTTCGCTTCTCAACGGTCCTTGGATCCCGTGGGAGTGCAGACACTGTGCGAGATGTCAGAGGTTTTGCGGTCAAGTTCTATACGGACGAGGGCAATTGGGACATTGTTGGTCAGTCAGCTTCCTTAACATAATCGCTCAAGAAGCAGATGATTGATGGATACAACAGGCAATGACATTCCGGTCTTCTTTGTTCAAGATGCCATAAAGTTTCTGGACGTCGTTCATGCTGCTAGTAAGTACTGAATTCCAATTTGTGTATGCCAATAGCAGAAGTCTGATGATGCCTTATAGAACCCGAGCCCCATAATGAAATTCCCCAAGCTCAGACTGCTCACGACAACTTCTGGGACTTCGCTTTCTTGCACACCGAAGCTACACACATGTTCATGTGGGCAATGAGCGACCGTGGAATCCCGCGATCCTACCGCATGATGCAAGGATTCGGTGTCAACACCTATACGTTGATCAACGCTAAAGGTGAACGACACTTCGTTAAATTTCACTTCATGCCTACCCTTGGTGTACATTCACTGGTGTGGGATGAAGCTTTGAAACTGGCCGGACAGGATCCTGATTTCCATAGAAAGGATCTATTTGATGCTATCGAGATGGGCGTTTTCCCAACCTGGAAGTTCGGTATTCAGGTTTGCCCTGAAAGTCGTCAGGATGAGTTTGACTTCGATATTCTGGATGCTACAAAGATCTGGCCTGAGGAACTCTTGCCGGTTAGATATATTGGGGAGCTGCAACTAAATAAGAACGTCGACGAATACTTCCCTGAGACGGAACAGGTTGCTTTCTGTACAGCTCATGTTGTGCCTGGTAAGTGTTCTTTCTGTCTACTCCTTATCAACCACACTGACGCATCTTAGGCATCGGCTTCTCCGACGACCCGCTTCTACAAGGCCGCAACTTTTCCTACTTCGACACTCAACTCTCACGTCTTGGCGTAAACTGGCAAGAGATCCCCATCAACCAACCAGTATGCCCAGTGATGAACAATCATCGGGACGGGGCTTTGCGACACAAGATCCGCCCCGGCAAAATCAATTACTTCCCCAACCGCCAATCCGTCATCCCAGCAGCTTCTCATGCAGAAGGAGCTTATTACGAGCATCCAGAGAAGGTTGTAGGGATGAAGCAACGTCTTCATTCGGTCAAGTTCTCGGAACATTACTCTCAAGCTCAATTGTTCTACAACTCAATGAGCAATATCGAGAAGAGTCACATCACCGCCGCACTTAGCTTCGAACTCGATCACTGCGACGAGCCCATTGTCTACGAGAGGATGATTTCCCGCCTTACGGACATCTCACTGGAGCTCGCTCAAGCCGTAGCGTTACAAGTTGGCGGACCAATGCCAGAAAAGGCTGGTCGTCCCAACCACGGACAGACATCGAAGGGTCTTTCACAGATGGATCTGACACCCGACGCTCTTGGCTTTCCTGCAACCATTGCGTCTCGCCAAATCGGCATGATAATCGGTGAAGGTTTCAATTTGAAGGAGTATGAAGCCGTCAAAGGTGCACTTACAGCAGCTGGTGCCTTCGTTTTCACCATAGGACCGAAGAAACAAAACGTTATTCCCAAGGAAGGTGGCAAGGGTGTTATGCCCGATCATCATTTTGAGGGTCAGCGAAGCACTATGTACGATGCCTTGTACATACCCTCCGGTTCGCACGTCGCTATTCTCAAGAAGCAAGGTCGTGTGATCCATTGGATCAGGGAAGCCTTCGGGCATTGCAAGACGATTGGGGCCACTGGCGAAGCGGTTGAGTTGGTGAAGATTGCTTGTGGGGTGGAGGGGATGAAGTTCGCGGAGAGTCAGGACGATGGAACGGTGGATTGTTATGGTGTCGTAACGGCAAGTCTCGGAGGGGGCTCCGGGGAGAAGGAGAGGATTGTTGAGGCGCCGAAGATCATTAAAGGAGGGAAGAGAATGCTGGATGTCTTTGTGTATAATGTTAGCCAGCATCGTTGTTGGTTGAGGGAGTTGGACGGCTTGACTACGATGGTTGCTTATTGATTGAAGGTTTGGGGGTGAGGGGGATGGACGGTCACGAGGATATGAGCTGAGTTGCTCTCTGCCCATCGGCAGTCGGTAGGTAGATCTGAAGCTCGATTCCAATGCTTGGTTCCTTACAATCGATCTACTATCAAGCAATTTGAGTATTCAAGAAGCTTTCACCAGGAGCGATCATCCAAGCGCACGTGATATGTTCGTGACCCATCCGTCATGATGACGAGGCGCTCTCCGACTCCGCGACGACCATCCCGAATCAGACTAGCCCTCCCGAATCACCTGCAAACAAGACATGCACAATAATCCACCCACCCAGATCAGGCACCTCAGCATCCTAGAAAAGTCTTCAACGGACACGCGAGCTTCCGGCAGGCGATCTTCTCGATATCCTTAAGCCTTTTCAGGTCATCAACTTGTATGCTCAAGACCTGATAGGGAATGTAAGAGTCAACCCCGCAATGGTAGCTTCCCGTTAGACGCGTTCGGTGCTGGGACTTTCCGTATGACTGATGAGCAGCTACAGTGACTGAAGGGTCTATGATGGCATTGATGGGTCGGAGGGGCATATCGATAGCGCTGGTGGAAAAGAAGGGAAAGTTGAAGTGTGTTGATGGGAATTTGGAGAAAGACGATGAATTGGAGTTGGTATGTACTGTAATACTATGTGCGATGAGAAGTGAGAAAAGAAAAACATACCATTGTTTTTTGCGACCGAGAACTACGACAGAAGACGTTCGAGACTTTGCGCAAGACAGTCAGATCAGGATGTTCTGTCCAGACCTTGATGTTTGAAAGTCAAAGTGCTTGGGCTGGCCCCGAAGCTTGCCTGGAAGCCGAAGCTTGAAGTAAGCTTGAATCCCTATTAAGGTAAGAAGCTCTCTCGGAAAACATTTTCTCAAGAGGCTACAAGTCAGAGCTCGTCAATGATCTTCACAAGGGTGAAATGCTCTAGACGTGGAAGTGCACGTGGAGCTTGGCTATGTGTGCTCTTCTGGCTTGTCTTGCGGTGGATCTTCAAGTGTCGCCGGCAGCTCTAGCTCCGAAAACATCATCTCGTCATTACATCCTTGCTAGATGTCTCTTTCCCGATGCACAAGTTCACAACGGCCTTTCGCGGCATTGGGTGATCGCTTAGAAGGCAAGATTTCGTCTGGTTTGTCAGGTTCATTTGTAGATGTGGTCGAAAAAGGAACCAAGCTGCTGGGCAAGACTCGAGCGGACTCCCAACGTCCCGGTCGTGCCTTCCCTCCAACGTTCGCTGGTATGGAGCCCACCATTCGTCTGTGGGGCATCTACCGTCATGGTTTGTTTACTCTAGTTGGAGCTACTTAAAGGACGTGATCTGCTCTGTTTCCTCCGCTTCTTTTCTCTCACAAATATCATCACAAGTTTCCAAAAGTTTTGACAGATCACTCTATCAAACCAATCACAACACATCAGCTTGTGCTTGCTTTGATACATCGCACATTCCAAAGATGCGTTTCTATAGCACCGCCGCCCTGGCTGTTGCCGGTGCCTTGACAGCTTCTGCTGCACCTGCCAAGAGACAGGCCTACGCTCCCACTGATGTAGACATCCTCCAATTCGCTCTGACCCTTGAGCATATCGAGAATGTCTTTTACAAGCAGGCTCTCTCTACTATGTCGGAGGAAGACTTTACCAACGCGGGCTTCACTTCAGACTTCTTCAACGATCTCAAATACATTGCCTTCGACGAACAGAACCACGTCCTCTTCCTCGAGTCAGCATTGAAAACCGCTGGTGCTACTCCAGTCCAAGCATGCACTTATGACTTTGGTAATATCTCGACTCCAATGAGCTTCATTGGTACGGCAGCCGTCGTTGAGGGTGTTGGAGGTAAATAATCAGCCTTCTTGGTCATCCAATTCACACTGACGAACTCCTAGTCTCGGCATACCTTGGTGCTGCCGCCGGAATCACAGAGAAGTCGTATCTTACTGCAGCCGGTGCCATTCTTGTTACTGAAGCTCTTCATCAATCCGCTGAACGTACCGCTCTTGGTGAGATTCCGGCTGCCAATGTCTTCGGTACACCTCTCGGTATCAATGCCGTCTACACTATTGCTTCGAAGTTCATCACTGGCTGCCCATCTGACAACGCTCATCTACCAGTCATGGCTTACCCCACTTTGACCCTCGACTCAGGCACACCGACCTCCACAGAAGGTGCTATGATCGATCTTGTGCCAGCAACAATGCCTTCGGGTACATTCTATGCCACCTTCGTCAGTGGTCTTGACATCATTCCGATGACACCTCAGAGCATGGACAACGGTATGATTATGGTCGAAGTTCCCATGAACATCTCAGGTCAGAGCTACGTGTTCTTGACTTCAGACAACTCTGGCAATGTGACTGATGCCACTGTCCTTGCCGGTCCAGCTATTGTTGAGGTCACTCCTGGCTCGCCAGACTACGACTTGAGCATTCAGTAAGGGTTGATTGTTGATTGTTGTTAGAGAGTTATGCATACATGGTGTTATTGGGGAAGGGTCATTGGGATGGCGCTTGTACATGCTGCTTTCGATGGCAAAAGCTGGGACGAGGTTTGAGGCGTATGGTATGAGCATTGAGTAGCTTTAGCTGTTCCTGATAATGATAATGGAAGCATGATCATAGATTGCCTCGTATCTTTGCGTTGATGTCTCTTACGGGCCGACTCCTCTTCCGCAATGTAACACTTTGAGTTTTTCATATGTGCCCTCCGTTCACACTTCTTCTCTGATCTTTCACCGCACATCAAGCTGATGACTGTGGTATTAATTCTATGTCCTCGTTCCTGTTATTCGTCGTTGTACTATCATCTTGCCTGGAACCTTGTCTGCTTGCTCAACACAAGGCCTTCGGACTACAGTCCACCTTTGTGCGAATCATCTGAAACATTGTATATTTCTTTCACCCCATCATCAAAGTCAGTACTTTCAAACCAAGGGGAGAACATACTATTCGCAAGAGGGGTAGGAGTCTTATCCCCTGCTATCAAATACCTCCATCTTGCCAGTCCGCCGCTTTGATCATTTGGTAGCACCACTAAGTTACAACCAGCTCAGTTGCGCACCACCAATCCCCCTATCAGGACAAACCAAGAGTTCTTCTCCATTAACAGCCAATGGCGACTAGAGCATGGTCGTCATTGTTAGTTTCACTACCTCGCTTGCTCCGCACATCATTCAACCGATCTGGCGACATCAGATGAGCTAGGCCTGCAAACTCTGCATCTTCCCAGCAGGCGGCGAATAAGATACAAATTCTGTGACGCACTACATCTACTTCTGACCGGACAATGCTGGAACACGACTGTATCATCTAGCACTGAATTATCTTGGGTATGGAGAGCATGAACTGGCAGTAAACTACTGCTATTTTTTTTCGATCGAGTTGTCATTGTCTGAGGCATTTTCTTCCAAGGTAAGCGCTGTTTTCAAGGAAGCTGTAAGCAGAGTCTTCTTTTAGAGATGTGTGATTCAGGGTGCACTGCGCAATATAATAACCTTGATCTTCTGGAGGCATAGTTTTTATAAATGTGCAAATGGGACTTTGAATTATGTTGCTGATTAACAACGTCGGTGTCTTATTCATCTTCTTCAAAAACAGTACTCCCAGCTCGCCAAAGTGGCAGTCCATTACTAGAAGAAGCCTCTATATACGAACGCCATCTATCCCGTATAAAATCCTCTTGTTCTTATTATGTGCACATGAGATTATGAATTTATCTCTGATTGTACCTTCTAATATTACTTCTCAATCTCAAATGTTTCAATTCAGAAATAATACTTTCATATCAATTCAAGAAGTAGTTCAGATGCCGGAAGAAGCCTCATACATACACCTGTCATTCATCTTGGAAGCTCTTATTATATTGGTTCAATATTTCTTGGTAATGGACATATACAAGTCAGAATAAAGAAGCAGTACAAAAGCAGGATACAGCCATATGTATGCACCTTCCATAGGTCTAAGATGCTGTTGTCTTATTCATTCAGATTCATTTGAGACTAGGAACTACAATCATTGCATACAATGATATCAAGTAGGAAAGAGGATGATGGACTCAGCAGGTGCGCTTACATAACAGGAGTAGGTAAGTCTAGAATTCTGCTGTCAGCTGATCTGGGCAACAAAAGTGGTGAGGGGCGTGCACAAAACAATTCAAAAATAACGTCGCACCTTCTTCCCCTTTGATTCTCGCTACGACACCCAATCAACGACCATCATGCCTCGATTCACTCTCGGTCGTGCTTGCCTCTCCTTGCATGTCTACGTCTACTTCATCGTCTCATATCTCATCGAAGACACAAACAATCGCAATCATCTCATCCTGCTCTGTGCAGACATTGCCGTTCTCACCCACCTCAGCTACTACCACCTCTCTCGTCGCGCTGCCGTCCTTGGCTCCATGGTCATGGCCACTATATTGGCCTCGCACCTGATCGCTCTTTTGCCAATTGTAGCTGCGAATTGCGAATGCGGCTACACCAGTCTCGTTGGCAATGATACTGCTCCCTACCTCTTTACAGATGTCATCGAATCTGACTTCCTCCACCGGCATAACATCACCCTTGATACGGATTGGAAGCCTCAGAACTTCACCGTGTCTGCTGCTGCAGGTCGTGGTCCCTATGGTATGAACTTCACTCTAGCGGATGTCAACACCAATCCAATCTCCAATACCAGTACCTTCACCGGTCCTGGCATCTTTGGTGGCGATCCAGGGTTGACGCTATCTGTGGGTGGTGGCATTCCTCAGAATGGCATGGTTCCCACCGCGGAGATAGATTCAACCAGAACTGATCTTCTCTATGGATCCTATCGTGCTTCGATGAAGTTGACGTCTATTCCTGGTACATGCTCTGCTTTCTTCTGGGTATGGACGCCATCCCGGCTCGAGCAATACTTGTTTGTATCACCCGACTGACAAATACCAGTACTATGATGACTCTCAAGAGATTGATATGGAGTTCCTCTCGTCCCAGTTTGACTTCGAGAATCAGACCTTCCCCGTCAACCTCGTCTTGCAGTCCCAAGAATCCGTTCGAGCTGGTTACAACGCTGCCAGCAGTGGGAACTACATCGTCGCCAACCTGCCATTCGACCCCACAACCGACTACCATGAGTACCGCATCGACTTTACTGCCACCCACGTTGTTTTCTACGGCGATGGTCAACAACTCGGTCACATTGGCGGCTCCGCGGTTCCCTCCTCGCCAGGCCACATGATTCTGACCCAATGGTCGAACGGCAATCCACTATGGTCTTTCGGTCCACCTACTCAACAGGCTAACGTCTCGATCAGCTATGTCAAGGCTTACTTCAATTCGACCGATGCTAAGCGTCAAAAGGATTGGGCTATGCGTTGTCATGATCCTACTGCCGAAGGTGCCACTTGTGCGATTCCTGAGCTGACTACTAGCACTGCGACCGCTGGTGGAAACCTTGACGCTGGTGCTTTCTTCTTCAGCCGTCAGCAGAACATGACTGTCAATCAGACTGTGTATCATGAGAATAGTGCTGCTGGCTTTGGTGGACTCACTGGACTCAGTGGCTCGCTCTTGCTGATGCTGGGGTTTGTCTACGCTGGTGTACTTGGGGTGTTCTAAGTCTAGTACCAACAGCGTTTGAGCAAGCAAGTTGTGTGTTATGGTGCAGATGCATGACTTGGGGTGTTTAAGATGTAGAGAGCAGTACAGCAATCGAGGTCATGCAGATGTATCATTTGCAGTTGATTAAGTGAGTCAGCTAATAAACAAATGAAGATGATATTATTGAGGGGCACTGCTCTTTGTCCTAGTGCATCAGGTGAGTAGCCATCCCCTCATACATGTATATATATGTTTGTAGAGTGGCCTGATAGCATTTCTTTTTCATCCCTACCTTTTTCCCACTCCTTTACATCACCAACAACCTCCTCTCACCTTCAACACCAACACGCAATAATTTCGTCAAATAACCATCACAATCCACAAAGCGCTCCCACCACACCACACTCTTTAATTTCAGAAGCATCAATGCCGAGCAAAGTTCTCCAACCGTTGAAATTCCACGATCTACAACTCCTTCCCACCCAAATCTACAACTTCCTTCCACAAAAAAACCATCCTTCCACAATATTTCACATCAATCCGAAACGATCAGACAAATCGACACCATGGGTCCAAACCTCAACCTCCAGACTCTTCTTCCTCTTCTTCGCAATGTTGATAACCCTCATGGACATTCCAGCTCGTCTTCTTCGGGCTGTTCATGTACCTCCTAATAGTTTGGTCATTTGAAGCATTGGCGAGGGGAGAGTTGAGTTGGTAGCTGGACTGACTTGGAGGTGAGGGAGGCCGGGAGGAACTTTGTTTTGGGTGGTGAGGAGAGATGTATTAGTGTATGGATGGATGGATGGATGGAAGGCTATATCGTGTGGAAAAAGGTGGATAAAGCATGATATGTGGCTTCTTGTGGAGATCATTTGTACAATGACAGTGGTGGTTGGTGGAGGGTGAGATATCGAGAAACTAGCTGATGATCTACAGGTGATAAGTGATAAGGTATATAAGAGCTGTCTGTCAGAGACATGTGAAAGATCAAGTCACGGTCGAGAACCAACTTCCTTACTCTCGCTTAGGTGCTGCTGTATCCCTCATAATTTAACCTGTGGTATTATCAGTACTGTCTGAACTGGCCTTTCAATTCACAGTTGAGGAAGTATACATGTTCCATTCTTGATTCAGCTGTTTGTTGTTGTTGGAAGATCTGTTCACGATCGAAGATTTCAAGAGCAAAGCAAAGAGTACCCCTTCTTGCTTGGAACAGGCTATGAATTCACGATTGGCTTATGGTTCGAGAGTCCTATTCACGATTGAGACAATCACGAGCAGAGCAGAGCTAGTCTTCTCGCTTAGCACAACCATCAATCCACGATTGAAAGAGTAAACAATAGCCTTAACCTCTGTGTTTCGATCTACTTGTCGCAAACATAACAAACCTTCTACGTTGCGCATTACCACCCAGCTTCTTCAAGCACATCTTCAAATGCTTGCCTATTGCTTGCCTCCAGAACCATCCAAATCACATCGGCTTTCACAAACAAAGGATCGGACTCATTAATAAACAAGATGGATTCACCCCAACGAGTTCCCTCCACTGATTTGGGTCATCAAAGCTCTGGGGTTGATGCCACCTATTCACGATCGATACGACGAACTGTCTCGGCAGGCCACATAACTTATTCTCGCATTACTGATCCAGACTACGAGCTTCCACCCGGCAGTGACCACGATGACATTGCAACGCTGATCAAATCAGACCCCGATAAACATACTCTGCACAGCGGTTCGGACTTCTGCAACGGCCGCCCTCTACCCAGCGATCAAGAGGACGATATGTACCGCTACAGCACGGCAACACCTGATCAAACAGATCGTTACAACCACAATACCACTCGATCCAGCACCATTTCCCTTCCATCACTCGATGGCTCCCTCCCGGTGGCAAGCATACCAGCATACCAACCACCATACTTCCTCCCATCGCCAGAAGAATATCTCGAACAGCAGCGTCGACACCAACTCAGACGACAGAGTTGGAATCCGGAGGTCGTAGAATTTGCACATCGATACACTGGATATCAGCCCCTCCCAGCAGTCACTGATGATCAAGTCCCAACCTACCCGAGCACGACTTCCATGGGCTCGTTACTGCGAGGTGACTTTATACTGTACTCAAGAGAGCCTTCCGGATTCTTTGGTGAGTTCGACCTATTTGGAAGTCGAGTAGACCTTGGAGGCCTTCAGCCAGAACAAATGGGCTTTTTGGACAATAGTGGAAGCAACGCACTACCTCGAGCTTTGCTACATATATCAACACCCCTACCTATCACCAGCGCTGCAGCACCACAGCCATCACTACCACCAATACACCCACCGGTGATGGAAGATGTGTTGATGTCTCCTGCTGCTCTTCCGTTACCACTCACAACCCCAGCCCACTTCCGCCCCTCGCAAACCACCCTCGTCCTCGCACCGCTTGGAAATTCTGTTGTCGAAACGATCTTTATCGTTACCGGCAATAGTTCTGTCAACATTCCAATCCACCGTCAACTGATCACTGAACTATCGCCGATCATGGCTGACGTTATCGGACAGAAGTATGTGGGAAGGACCGTAAAGTTTATGAGAGGAAGGTATATTGTCACAGGCTTAGAGGATCGGGCTGGAGAGCGGCAGCTATTCCGTACTGATGACATGGAAGAGCTGCGTGAGAAGAGCAGTAAAAAGTGTTCTGATACGGAGATGTTTGACGTCAATATACGAATCTGTCTACCTCCTTCTGCTGCTCTACCTTTCGAGCAGGCAACAAGTCACGATTACACCCCACTGCACATCAACCTCGTAGACCACGGGCTCGGTACTTGGCGGAAAGATATCATCGAGCAATTCGTTCATTGGTGCTA
>Ga0068631_100553_pt1 | contig 14833 bp, 7 predicted proteins | sample InSIn5gowninarea_2_FD_77434 | JGI IMG/M metagenome (GOLD analysis project Ga0068631, IMG submission 77434) | Clean room microbial communities from NASA Spacecraft Assembly Facility at Jet Propulsion Laboratory, Pasadena, California, USA -... ...
GCTGACGAGGGTGGATGTTGAGGTTGTTTGGGAGGCAGTGTACATGCGTTGTGCGGCAAAGGGAAGTTCGTAGGAGCCGGGGACGGATTGGGTAATTATGTTGGAGCGTGGGACGCCGGAGGAGGTCATAGCTGAGATGGCGCCATCGAGAAGGGCTTGTACGATGGGAGTGTTCCAACGAGTGTAGAGGATACCGATGCGCAGGGAGGATGTCTGCGATACTATATCAAGGTCAGTTGAAAGATCAATGGTGGGGTGGAGTGATCATGAGATGTGGTTGTATGTTGCGAGGCACGAAATCCCAGGTGAAAAAATCAGATTATTACTTACCATCATATTTTGGCACGTCGCCAGGACCTTTGTGCTCCATTTTCGTGAATAGATGTTGCTGTGCATACAATCTCAAACAATCTGTCGAAGTCAATGACTGTAGATTGCGGAAAACACTCCGGTGGAGCTGAAACGTCTTGGCGGTAATTCAGTCACTCGAGCTAGGCTGCGCCTACCACGAAGGATTCACGAACGACCAATGAGGCGACGACTTGCTCCCACACACTATAACGATGGCGGCTGAGACATGTCCGCTTTTGGGCCCCTTCAGGCACTTGCTGCGCTTTCAAAAGGCCGTGCCGTGTTTCAAATCCATCTAGGATGGTATTCTTCACGGGGCTGTGAATTCTTTTCCTCGTGACTATGTGTGCACATGTACTATATCTGCTGTATTGTGTGCTATGAATAGCCCAGCCGCGACCTACACAAAGACCTTATATTTGAAATAGATCACGCGCGACCAATTCAAAGACATTATACTCGATACCTGAACAACATTCTACTGAGCTATTGAGATTGGCAATAACTTATTGATTGTAGCAACCGACGCTATTGATGTCCCGACAATATTCCACATCGAGTTTAAGGGGAAGTAGTGAATACGGTGAGTCCTACGAGGGCGACACCTTCGCTGGGACATCCAACGAGCACGAGGGAAACGCAGGCATATTACGAAGATATCTGCCACAGCCCTTGTCCAGAGCTGCTGCCTCGCCAGGGAAGAGTAGGTCGACTGAAGGCCTGTTGGCTGAATCTAGAGTACGTTTCGATGGACCGACAGGCATTACCAACACTCTTCATGATGGCCTTCAAAATGGCAGTCAGCCACGATCCATGCACACAGCAAATTCATCTCAATCTTCACTTCCAGGACCACCACAATCGACACGACCCATTTCGCCTCAGCTTCCGCAACTTGGCGCTGCTGCACGTCTGGAACTCTTTCGGACCCTCGTTGGCATGCACTCTATTGATGATACCTCAGTTCCGACACAGGGATCACCCTATAATAATATGTCAAGTCAGGCCCCAGCGCTTACTTGGTCTGTGACTATCAAGCGCCAGTTTCGCGCACCTCGAAATGAGACACTTCCACTTCCCGAGTATATCAACACACGACAAGCTATTAATCTGGGAGTGTATCACCGAATCATCCGAGCAGAAAACAATGCACAACTGTCCTATCGTTTCTACGCCACGCTTGTCAACTGCCTTTATCTGCTACAAGTCGTCTTATCTGCAGCAATCACCGGAATCTCCGCCTACTCTTCCTCATCCAAATCACCTACTTCAATATCCATCACGGTCATGGGTGCCCTCAGCGCAGCTACAGCAGGCGTCCTAGCCTACCTCAAAGCCAGAAATTTACCTACGAGGAAATTGCTATACAAGAACCAGCTTCGACGAGTAAGAGAATATGCCGAATGGCGCGAACGACAATTTGCAATTGACGCAAAGATTGGAGTTGTTGGATATGCGACAGAGGAGACTAAGTCAACCACAGAGAACTTCAATGCTGCATTCTACCCAGACGCAACAAGTGGTGGGACATATTTTATTGACCCACATCGGGAGGCTGAGATTGTGTCTCAGATGTACCTTGCGGCTCGACAAGCAGAACAAGCTAACTCGCCTGAAGTCTGGGCTGCCGTTCCTGGAAATGGTGGGGTGGGAGCTTCAACCAGCATCAAGACACATTGGAATAGTAGTCACAGTTCTTACATTCCGCATGGTCCTCTGGAAGGGCGGCACCATTCATTTACAGGAGTGAGTCCTTGGATGTCGAATGAGGATATCAATCCTTATGCAAGTCAAAGCACTGAACCTGCAATGAGTGCCATACCTGCCAGGAAGCCAGTGAGTAATTCTGATCGCTGGACGCAAGCTCCTATGGCGCATGTGTCATCATCCACAACGCAACCTCATGCAGCGCAAGCAGGTGCCTCCCCTCCTCTTCTGAGAGTCACTCCAGTCAACCCAGTCGTACCAAATATAGCAGCACAACCAGCAGCACGACCAGCAGCACCACCTCCGGCAGACGTAGCAAATATGCCTCAAATGTCAGCACGCGTGACATTCACATCAACGCCAACAACAACATAGCGACCTGATATGCAAAGTCCACAACTTCTTCGATCGGCTTGTTGCTAGATGTGCGGAGAGGATGGAAGCGGAAAAGATTGTATTAGTGCATTAACAGGATGTACACAATAAGCGTGTCTTGAATAACTTGACAAGTCAATTTTGTGAAGAATGCTCATTGTTTCCGTATAATGGCACACGCAATGGTTTGGATTTCTGAATATACTCAGGTATACAGTGTATTATCATCCTTCATTTTCTTGTTGATTTTGTTCGATATCGGCCACAGACAATCTTACTGTATTGACATACTTGTACATCCTGACCAGTGCTATCGCCCTTCTGCTTCTGCCTGGGTAAAGGAAAAAGCTGGGATGGATGGTTTTCGACGTCCACGTCCTTGTGCGTTTTACAGTAATCGATACAACGTCAGCTACTGCTTGCACATCATCTGCCGCCGTTTCACCAAGTTCCGAATATATCCATCTTTCTGATGTATGTGTCTCCACCCTTCAACCTGTCTTTCAATGCCTAGGGCTTGAGATGGCATCTATACTGCCATTGTTGACCTCTCATTCCCAGCCTGGACTCCATGCTTTTGGTGTTTTAATGTGGAGTGCCTGTGTGTAACGATCGTACTTCGGTTGTAGCTACTGTAACATGCCTCTCCTCTGATGTAGCTCATCCTCGTACTACGTCGTAGCGAACACACAAACCACGACGCAGAGAGGGGCTCGCATTGGCTTCAATAACGCCTCTCTCCATGCCCAAGTTGCGTCTGCGTCGTCGTCCCGCTTGTCTGATCAATCACTCTTCGTTTAGCTCCTGCTTCCTTGCGTGGTTCGTTTTTCTTCTTTCTACGCTTCCCATCTCTAGACCTTCAGCATAGGTACCTTCATTCGGACAAGACAACGAACGCAGCTCCGCGAACATTTTCTTAACAAGCCTTTCTTTGCCCATGCCACAACGATATTTCTCATCCTTACACCAAATGCGCAGGCAGCAAGAAATTTGCGATCCCCTCTCTAACAGCATACTCATGTCCACAATTCCCACACACCAGCTTGCCAGACACAATCTGCGTTTCCAGCAACAACGTATGCAATTTCTTGAGATCCTCTTCTTGTATCTCTCCCACATTTCGCTCCCCATCCACCTTGCCCTCACCCAGCCCTTCACCCTCCATCTCCATGTGTGTCGCATCAGCATCAGCATCCGCTTTCACCGCAACCATAGGATCCCTAGGCGCCTCCAGTCCAACCTCCTGACAGACACTAGCCAAAGCAGCCCACTCCAACCGTGGCATGATATTTCGCAGGAACAGAGGGTTAAAATCGAGTTCGGTTTGCTCTAATTCGGCGTCGCGGATGTGTAGGGGGAAGGCGGCGGGTAGGGGTTTGCAGGATTTGATGGCGCAGGTTAGGAAGTTGAGGGTGAGTAGTTTCATTGTTCTTGGTAGGGTGTTGGTGGAGGGGGATGATGGGGAGGTGTGTGTGGGTTGTGTGAGTGTTGGTGTATGGCTGTCTGTGGAGGGTCGAGGATGAGATGGTGTTGCTCGGCGTTTGTGTATTGAGGACGAATTGAGGACGCTGTGCTTGATAGTGAGAAATGTGTAGAGAGGATACTTGAGTCTTGATGTTTCAAAACTTATTTGGCGGAATCTGAAACCAGACACGTGATCGTGATTGCAAGCATAATTTGAAAAAGCAAAACAGCTCGTCTGTTCTTCGTTTCTTTTAGCATTATTATGTCTAGTGTTACACTCATATCTGCTAGCATAAACCCCTCCTCTAGCCAGCTTCGTTGATGTGATTCTTGCTGATCATCAGGCTAGCTGCTAGGATGACCTTTTGGAACCAGATCTCATCATCTCCCGCTCACTGTTTATTCTTCCATTGCATCGCTGGGTTGGGCATCCCCAGCTGTCCCAGCCTCCTTCGCAGCATCATCCTCATCCTCCTCGTCACCTTCTAGTGCCTTCTTTGCCAACCTTTCTGCCTCCTCTTGCAACTCCTTTGGCACCTCCTCATGTCTTCCCTTCGTCGGTCCACTCATCGAACTCACCCACGTCATCTCCAACTCAAAGTCCTTGTCTTTGCTATCTTCATGCGCAATGTACATGATACGCGCGGCTTCACGAACACCGTCTTCTAGTGACAAAGGGGTTTCGTGTAGGTTCAACTTTTCCAGCTCGGCTTTCGCAGCTTGACGTCCTTTTCCAGTCGCTGCGCCGTAGTAGCCCTATGAGAATGTCTCATGTCAGCATCTGCATTTTCTGGTTGTATTCCATCTTCGATCCCTGCGCTTATGCTTCAACATACCCAGAAAAGTCCACTCGGCTCGATCATGTACAATCCTGGACCACCTTCCCTGACCTTTCCTGGCTGCTTTCCGCCTGTTCCCGTGCTTGGACCTGTCCCCACTTGGCCATCCACCGGCAGCTCATTTTCACTATCCCAACCTCCAATAATCGCGGTGATTCCGAATGGCCGCACTGAGTTGTACAAGGTGTAGATCTGAACGTAAGAGCCCATGCGGTCGGCTAGATTGGCAATTGGGATGGGTGCTTTGTAGAAGTTTCGCCATTCAGCAGCTTCTTCGCGTGCACGGGAGGTGAAGTGTTTGCCATCGGGTAGGAGACCAGAGGATACCTAGAGAGAAATCTTAGGCTGGGATTGGCAGACAACAGAAGGAGGGCAAACATACCACACCAATATTCCTGTCCACTGTAGCTATCCTCTTGTTTGCGCCAGCCTTCATCAACTTGCTCGTGACCAACTTCTCGCATGCTAACACAACACCGTCTTTACATCTGATACCGAGGGATGTGCTTGCCGATTCTACTGCTTTGACTGCATACTCGACCTAGATCGTGGCGAGAAAGTTAGGAAGCGTGCTTGATATTGTCGTAGAAGGGTGAGTATCTATCAACGGACCTGGAAGTTGCGACCGTCTGGTGAGAAGATGGAGTTTCCCAAATCGTAGCCCGTGCCTATTGACGTCTTGGGTCGTGTCAGTGGTGTTGTAAATGGGTGTAACAATGAAACCGACCATGATGAGAAGATGTGAGGTGTTGTGGATTTGGCTGCGCTATTGTTCGACAAGAACTTGAGCGGGAGTGATCTGGTGTAGCAGAGATCGAAACGAGGACAATAAAGGCGTGTTAATCTATTGCTTGATGCTAGAAGTATGACTTGATTTGGGATGAGATGAACTAAACATCGTTAAACACGTACTGACGATTGCCTGACCTCTACCGATGATTACCCGTGACGCGTCACGTGACACCGAGTGAGGCTAACATCTTGTTAATAATACTCGAAGTTGAATCCTCTTTTCAGCATATGCTTGAGCTGATGGTTGAAGGCTTGAAGCTCCTCACTGGCCCCTGGCTGAGTTACCACAACGAGATAGCACCACTGCCCACCAAAGTCTCATGGAATAGCCACAACATGTATCTCAAGAGTAGCAGAGCAAGGCATCAATACAAGCAGCAACAGCAACAAGGAGAAGCGATGATCATCCTCTTCCTATTCTATGCTATTCGTCCTGCTTCACGCAGGCCTTCTCTTCTTCCTGTTCACTAGCTCGCACTCGTTCTTCATTCCCTCGTCAAATGCAGATTTTTTGCACATGCTATATGCAACGATATTCAGACAGCCTTCCTGTTCCTCTTGATGCACCTTTAATGTCCGTGTTGTCGTAATGTAGACCTCCGTCCTTGAAGCTGTCTTGCTTTTAAGAAGTGCCAGAACACCCAAGACCTTAGTTCAAAAAGCCTTTGCAAACCTCCGACCCACAGAGACATGGTATCCTCATGTCATTGTCGCTTTCCCGGTCGAACTTGTAGTCGTATGTCAATTCTTCGTCTGCAAATTCATGTTAGTATAATGACAACCTGTTCATCAAAAAAAATAGCAAAAACTTACTCTTCAGAATGTCCTTAAGCGCATAGATGACTATGCGCTTGGTCCCCTCCACCCTTATAATCTTCGCCGTGCAATTTGGTGCACAGCTGTGATTGATAAATCTGGCAATACCGCCCTTCTTCGTCGCATCGACAATCGAGTCCTCGTCGATACGGAATAGGTACGAGCTGCCCATGCCTTGCTTATCGTATCGTGCTTCACGAATAGTTGCGACAGCTTGGCGCACCCTCTCACCGACATACTCGATGATCATGTCGCCCATTGCAATATTCTCCTCGGCATACAGACCCCATCCGTGGATAGCAGATCTGTCGAATTTGACGAGCTTCTTACGCTTCTTGAGCTGGTTGAAGCGGATAGCATCTCCTTGTTGACCATCGGTGGTGAGATTCTGTTTGACAATCTGGATATCCTTGACATGAGTACGATTGCTGGCACGGTTGCTACGAGAATGAGCGCTTGATTTCATCTTGGCTTGGCGAGCGGCTTCGGCGTTTTGAGCAGGAGCGACCGATATACCTGCCGCAGCAAGTCTTTCACGCTCTTCGCGAGCTTTGGCAACCTTGATACGATGAGGCAGATATTTCGATTTCTCGGACTCGAGAATCTTCTTGTAGCCTTCCGTTCGTGCACTTCCAGTGGCATTAGGAATATAATAGCCCTGTATAGCGGCAGCCTCATGAGTAATACCCGCATTGCCTCCAGTATTCAGTGCCTTGATCTCTTTCTGTTGGAAGGCCCATAGATTGGGATCTGCAAGTAGAGCAGTTGGTTCGTCGACTAGAGCCAGCTTTAGGAAGGTGAGATCTTCATTGTCCTTGAGAATATGTTGCCAGCCGTCAATATCCAGAACCATGGCATCGTCATCCTCGACTGTCCTTCGTGGTACATCTGTAGAGACACCCCACTCAACTTCCGCACGAGCTTCTTCCTCCTCTTCGATCTTCTCAGGCTCTTCGGGGATAATCTTGACATCTGGAACCGTTACTTCCTCCTCAACGACTTGCGAGCGTCGATTTGCAGCCTCAGCTTTGGCGGCTTCTCGTTCTTCAAAGATCTGCTTTTTGGACTTCTTCTTTGATTTGCCAATCTTCCTCTTCGCTGATTTGAGGTCTACCAGGTTCTCGGTTGTTTGGACGATATCAGTGCTAGATATCTCATCCACAAGACCAGCATCTTGGACGAGCTGCTCAACGCTTTGAGCTTCGGTCTTAACGTCAAAGAGATGGTCATCCACTCTCACCTGTAATCGTAATCGAAGCTCAGCCTTAGCTTGCTGATAGACCTTGGAGGTGCTTGGCAAGGATGCAAGAAGATTTTCGAGTTCAGCTTGATTCATATCTTCTGGATCCTTCTCAGTGACATCCTGTTCCAGCACGCTACGGGCGAGGCTGTCGTGCTCATCTGCACTCTCATCATCGCGAGTTGGCGACCGTCTCTCGAGTCGTCGTCGTTTCCGTGGAGTAAAACTAGTCTCATCGTCGCGTTCTGCAACAGGTGCAACACTACTCATGCAGCTTTCAGACCGACTGTCGTCATCTTGGTCCCGCTCAGCACTATCGTCATCTGAGGATTGTTCCTGATAGAAGTCTTGTAGACGTTGGTGGAGATTTCGTGCAGGTGCAGGACGTCGTCTGGCTGGGCCTTGCCTTCGTTCATCCACGAAAGCATTATTGATCTTGGTAACAGACTCCTCATGCTTGAGTCGTGCCATATTGAACTTTGAGGCCAGTAAATCTTTCCTGAAATCACCGCTTGAGCCAGGCCGTGGGGTCTTCGAAAGTGAATCAATACCAGGGATGAGTATTGTTGGGGTGCGCTGCGTCTCTGCTGGGTCTGCAATACCGAGCTTCTGCCTTCTCGCGACATGTCGAGCAGGATCAAGGAAGTCGTAAAGTGCAGGAGCTGCTATGCGTGTCCGTACATCGTTCAAGATTTTATCTCTTAGCTCAATGCGCAATTGCTCCAACGCAGCTTTAACTGGATCGAGGTCCAATGCTCGCTGCTTTTTCTCCTCTTCCAGATCCATTTCATCTTCTAGTTTTAGCCGATCCTCGCGCTCCTTCTCGCGTTGCATAGCAAGAGCTCTTTCGGGACTTGGAGTGCGTTCGTAGTTGGGATTTCCATACTGCTGACATTCCATAATCATTGTGTATGTGAAGAGTGCTCTTTCATTCATGACCTTATAGCATCGGATTGCCTCTTCCTCTCCACGCTTAGAGTTTTCAAAGATAACATAATAACCAGATTGATCACATCGGATCTCTTCCCAGCTGTAATCTTTCATACGTTTCTGAAGGTGAGGTATCGTGGTTCCCATAACGGGTACGTGCTCTTGTGAAATATGGATATATGGCTTTCTCTTTATCTTCGGCAGAATAGCTTCCGTCTCAATGATAGAATGAGGCGTCCAGGCGGCTGCTGCGCCCCGCGGGCCTGCTGGAGGTTTCAGTCCTGACGGCCCTTTCGGCGCATTTGGTGGAGGTGTACCAATTGGGGCAAGTTCGCTGTCCACAACCGAAGGTCTTCGTGTCGCTGGCGCCTCTTTTATTATTTCTTTTGGTCTTTCACGCATTTCACGCTCCAAACGCTCCTTGTTCTTCTGAGCCACTCTCTCCACATATCTTTTACACTTCTTGCCTCCAGCATCTCGTTCGACACGGACGGTACTTAGGCCAACCCGCTGCTTGTGACCTTCTCGCTCCGCTCTAAGTGCTGCCTCCACACCTGTCACAACTGGGCCTCGCATAGATCGAGTGTCTCTGTAGCGCACATAGCAAATACCAAGGAATGCCCCAGTATTCGGATCCATCTTGTTTTCGAGTTCCGCAATATCGCCGAAGCTACCAAAGAAGACCCTCAGTTGCGCTTCTGGTGTAAGTGGATCAAAGGCTGTGACCGTCACCGCTGTTGGCGGACCACCACCCACCGAAGTCTGCGGATCCCAGACATACGGAGCCAGTAAATATGGTGCCATGCGCTGCTTCGTTTTCCAGAACTTCGTTTCACCACTCATTTTCGGTGGATTTATATCTCCAGCTGTGTACCTTGGTAGTGCTAATCGCGGATCTACTGGTTTGCGCGAATTGTTCTGAATATCCCCAAGTCAGTCGGGTATCCGAGAGGAAGACAAGTTGTAGCAAGAATTCATACCTCTTCTGCCAGCGGCTCATAGCGCGGCTTCACCTTCCTTTTGTCCTTCATCGCTAATTTCGAATCTAGATCTGGATCATAAACGATCTTCTCGCCTCTCGGTTCACCAGGTCCAGGCATTACTTTAGCCAGGCGCAGTGCCATTGCCTCAGCCGCAGCGGAAGATGCCGACATTTGGGTTGATTTGCTAGACTCATGGTTTTTATGGTTCGAAAGTTCAGGTCGACTTTTGTGTTTTGGACTTGGAGGTGGTTGCGGAGGTGATGATTCGTGGGTTGTGAGAGGCGTTAACGAATTGAAAGCAGTCTCAGCACAAGCTTGGCCTGACGTAGCACCAGCGGTAGTGCTGAAAATTGACGATGAGGTACTAGCCAGCGAACTTGCAGACCCAACGCCGTTCAACAGATCACCAGGATCCTGTGATGGTGAGAGCTTGTCGGTATGGCCTGGGAGAACACTTGTGTCCGAGTTTGATAGTCGTCGAGTCCCATTGGAAAGACTACTTTGCTGCTCATCCACATTTGAAGGTGTCTGAGGGTGTGACGCGCCAGAAGTGGTGTCTGGTATGGATATCTGACGTTCTTTGGCGGCTTTCCTTTTCGCAGCGGTTGGAAAGAAATGACTGAAAGAGCTGTTGCGCGCCCCTTGGGCGCTTGACATCGTAGGACGTACAAACTCTATCTGTGAGTTGTCGTCGTCACCATTGCTGGGTGGCGATGTACCACGCTATCGGACAGTGGCAGTGAGTCGATGTGAGAGTGGCTAGGAAAGCTGATGTCGCGAAGTATGACAATGTCTTGTGCTGCCGGAAAGTTGGCCAAAAGTTATTGCGGGGATGACGGATAGCGCGATGTGAGCGTATTTCGGCCTAGTGTCCTGGTCTGACGATTAGTGGGAGGAGATCAGTAGAGCAGCCGAGTGCTGCGAAAGGGCAGTGGAGCGAGGCAGAGCAGGCGAAGGAGTTGGCAGAGGTGCAGTGTATGTGTGTGTGTGTCTCCTTCGAGGTTTCAGCGGAGGAGGAATGAGACCTGTTCGGAGAGATCTGCAGGGTCCAACATCCATCTCGCGATGTGCACTCTCTCACCCATTAATTAACATCCCTACAACCACTAGACACCATCCTCTCTAAGCCTCACATTCCAAGCAAGAGCCAAGTCTATATCTGTTCAAGGTCACTCTTCTGTACCACCTTGCAGCCGTGGAAGACTGTGCGCCCTTCCTGCTTCTGGCAGCTCAATGACATAAGATGGCTGGACCATTTTTGATGTCCTCCTCAAGAAACCTTTCCCCGACCACTCAAGAATTGCACCGTCTGTGGAAATCCATCCATCTGATCAGAACCGAAATGACATGCCTGTATATCAACGACCGGCTCATGGGCGCATAGATGTGGAATCACGTGACCACGCGCGAGGTTGTGAAGAGGCCAGTGTGTCAAGTGACGGTTGGCCGAGATGAAAGTGGCATTGCCAATCGACAGGTAGTCTTGGGGACGTCCGTCTTTGCAGCAGCGAATAGTATGGCGAATCGATCCACCTCATGTAAGACGCAAAGCGTTCAAAATAGGCAGTCAGAAATACTACTGAGCAGGTCTACCTTCAAGCTCATCCTCCGCATCATCAAAGTCTCCTTCTTCTACCGTCATCCAGCCTTTCTCACTCCTGCCCATCCCTCCCGGACCTTCTTTCGTTAGCTCCCATTCCTGAATCTCGACACTATCCGGATCCTCATCCTTGGAAGTCAAAGATACGATAGTCTGTATTCGCAAATCGAGCGTTCGCGACAGCAGTCCTCAAGAACGCCGAATGGCTGACAACAGCTATAACTTTCTCTTTCCGTGCCTTTAGCTCCTGCCGGGCAACCTCCCACATTCAAGGACGGCCTTCTGCGTGTATGCGTATAGGCCAGTCTCCTGTGGAAAGATGGGATCCAATTCAGAGAAGTCCACATCTGGGTATTGCGTTCTGAGTTCTGCTACAGGACTGCCCGTATCACAAGGCTTCGCGGAGTTCTCCTGCCATTCTGCTTCTGGTATAACTAGCACACCTCTTTCGATGAGCCAACCTAGTCCCAGTTCGGTTGTTTGGCAAAGTTCATCGACATGGACTTGTTATGATGAGTTCGATCTGCTCCGCTAATGGCGTATTCTTGCGTAGGTGGGCTTGCAATTCACCACATTGTTTCACCCCAAGGTCTGAGAGATGTGGATCAGGGATATGGTACCTTTGATTGACGTTGTGCAGCGCTTCGATATGTCTGATGAGGATGAGAGTCGGAGGCATCTCAGAAATTTGTTGCTTGTTGCTCGCTAGCTTGTTGTTGCTGGTCGACTTTCAGTGCGAAGCCTTGATGACGGTTCGAAAAATCATCCGCGATCATTGTTTCAGTCTGGTACGGCAACCTCTGTCTGTCTGCTTGTGTGACACGATACCAGTCTAGGCTAGACACTATCATGTAGCAAACATTAATGCAAGGAACTAGCGGCGAAAGCTCCAGCCAAGGCCGTTCCTCTCTTCAAGAGAGTTTCCGAAAAAGTTTCATGATTACAATAGTGACCAAAAAGGCGCAGAAGATCTCGGGAGCTTGTCGCTTTGTAGGACAAAGGTCTCGCCCGCTCGCCAAAATCTCTATGCCCGTTCATTGCTACTTACTACCCCAGGCTGTCTGCGGTTTTATTCGAAATTCGTTGAAAGCTGCCGCAGCACTTACGCGTCAATCACGCGTTGAGGCCACGTGGAGCAAATTGGCACGAACTGGGCACACACCCACACTGTCGGGGTTCACCAGCTGGACTTCATACATATCTATTCTCAGGTAGTCGGCAGTAGTTTCGAATGCCAACTAGCTTTAAGAGAAAAGATGCCTGCCGCCATCTACCGCAGCCCTATACTGCGCTAATAGCAACGGTTGCCCCTCCGCCCACTTTAAACAGCATCATTACCGATCGTTGTCTCAGACTTTGTGTCTTCAATGCTATACGCTATGACTTCATCTGGAAGCACTAACGAGCTTTCGGATGCACTGGGAGTAGGAACATCAGCAAACAGCGAATCGCCAGCTGCGGAGATGTCACCAGCTCGTTCGTTAAGGTTTAGAGGGCGTGATGATCGTTGTTGGTGGTGTGCACGGGGAGAGTCTGGGGCGTCACATGCTTGTTTCAGATATTAATTCAGCCCCTGTGCCCTGTCCTCTCAACAGTGGCATATAGAAGACATCTCTCTCTTCCCTCTATTAGCCCTCGTTGCATACACAAGCGCGAGCTCGCATCGTAATCTGTCCTTCCACTCACTACAGATACACTCTTCTATTCATCCTTGTTATTGTTTGTTATTCATCTCGTCGCGTTTGTTATTGTGATTAACCACACGAACACAAGCAAGCTTACATCTGTCAAAGGGCTTCACAATGTGGTATATAGTTTGTTTCTGACGAGTGATGCCAACCTTCTAACACTCTATTAGTGGAATCTTCGGTTACGTCAACTACCTGGTGGAGAAGGATAGAAAGTTCATTCTCGACACACTTATCAATGGTTTGTTTGTCTGAAACATCTTATGAGCTGAGAACGTGGTCTAACATATCATCCCACAGGACTGGCCAGACTGGAATACCGTGGCTACGACTCCGCTGGTCTTGCTGTGGACGGCGACAAAAAAAACGAGGTCTATGCATTCAAAGAGGTCGGCAAGGTGGAGAAACTGAAGAAGCTTGTCGATGAGTCCGGCGTAGATATGACGATGGAATTTGACTCTCACGTCGGCATTGCACACACCAGATGGGCTACTCATGGTCCTCCCTCGCGCACAAATTGTCATCCTCACAGGTATGTTCAAGAACCACACTACGAAACACTACGAGGACACTTGGTCTGATTGCATGAATTAGGTCGGATCCAAACTGGGAGTTTGCCATTGTACACAACGGAATCATCACAAACTACAAAGAGTTGAAGGCACTGTTACAATCGAAAGGTTTCGTGTTTGAGACAGAAACGGATACTGAAGCAATTGCCAAATTGGCCAAGTACATCTACGACCAACACCCAGAGATGGACTTTACCGAGCTCGCAAAAGCCTTGATTAAGGAGCTCCAAGGGGCATTCGGTGTGCTGATCAAGTCCGTCCACTACCCCGGCGAGTGCATTGCTGCGCGTAAGGGTTCGCCTTTGGTCATTGGTGTCAAGACACAAAGAAAGATGAAGGTTGATTTCGTCGACGTCGAGTTTGGCGAGGAGGGCAAGGTGTTATCTGCCGAGCGTGCATCGCAGAACGTAGCTGTCAAGGCTCACAACTTTCTCTCACCACGCTCTCACCTTCTGGCACCCAACGACAAGTCACTCCTTCACCGTTCGATTTCTCGCGCATTCATCTCGGATGATGGCATGCCCATGCCTACCGAGTTCTTCCTTTCCTCAGATCCCTCCGCCATTGTCGAGCACACAAAGAAAGTCCTCTACCTCGAAGATGATGATATTGCGCACATTCACGAAGGCTCTCTCAACATCCATCGTCTCAGGAAAGATGACGGTACTTCCAACATTCGCGCCATCCAGACTCTTGAGATTCAGCTGCAAGAGCTCATGAAGGGCTCCTACGACCATTATATGCAAAAAGAGATTTTTGAGCAACCAGAATCAGTGGTCAATGCTATGCGTGGACGTCTGGATGTTGGGAAGAAGCAAATCTTGCTCGGTGGTCTTCGTCAGTTTATCAGCACCATTCGCCGGTGTCGTCGACTTATCTTCATCGCGTGTGGGACCAGTTACCACTCCTGCATGGCCGTGAGAGGTATCTTTGAGGAGTTGACTGAAATTCCAATCTCCGTTGAGCTGGCCTCCGACTTCCTCGACCGTCAAGCTCCTGTATTCCGCGATGACGTCTGCGTTTTTGTTTCACAATCTGGCGAGACTGCCGATTCTCTGTTGGCTCTTCGCTATTGTCTTGAGCGCGGAGCCCTTACTGTCGGTGTGGTCAACGTTGTCGGATCGTCCATATCCATGCTTACGCACTGTGGTGTACACATCAATGCTGGACCTGAGATTGGTGTTGCGTCTACCAAAGCGTATACGGCACAGTTTATTTGTATGGTCATGTTTGCTCTTTCACTGAGTGAAGATCGTGCATCAAAGAGGGAAAGACGTGAAGAGATTATGGATGGTCTCGGAAAGATCTCAGAGCAGATTCAACAATGTTTGAAGCTTGACAAGTCGATTAAGCAACTGTGCGAGCGCTTCAAGAATGAGAAGAGTATGCTTCTGCTTGGTCGTGGTGCTCAGCACGCCACTGCTTTGGAAGGTGAGACATACTTTACAACATATTCAAGACAAACAACAAGAAGTA
>Ga0068631_100558_pt1 | contig 14723 bp, 18 predicted proteins | sample InSIn5gowninarea_2_FD_77434 | JGI IMG/M metagenome (GOLD analysis project Ga0068631, IMG submission 77434) | Clean room microbial communities from NASA Spacecraft Assembly Facility at Jet Propulsion Laboratory, Pasadena, California, USA -... ...
AAAAAAAAACTCATTAAAAAAAAAAAAAAACATTAAAAAAGAAAGAAATTTGAAACAAAAAATGTGTATTTAAAGCATAAAATCCTCCGTAAGTCTTATTTAATACTTTTACAAATTGACACACTTTAAAAAATTGCCTTTCTTAAATTTATGTAGGAGAGGGGTAGAGGGTTCAAAAGAGGTGGTAAGAGATTTTTGAGGGAAAATGGAGGTTTCAGATATGATGAGTGGGGTTGAAGAGAGAGGAAGGGGTTCCCATCAGGGAAGGGGTTCCGATAGGTGGTGGAAACACATAGAAGTATTGTAAAGTGGAAAATAAGGGTCATACATGATTTAAAAGACCTCAATGTGTAGCCATCCAATAAGACGCATAATACTGAAAATGAAAAAGCCACCCCAGTGGTACTATAAAGAGGTCGCATTATGTGGATTTTAGAGAACAAAAATGGACAGCTCCATGGTTGTGATAGGGAACACGTTATGAGTAAAGGGTCGGATGGTGGCTAGTGGAGGAGAAGTTTGGGGGCAAAGTAGACCATAGCGCTTGACCAAGGGGCCATAGTACTTTGAAATGGTCCATAATGATTAAGGAAATACCATCGTCCTTTGAAGTGGTCCATAATTCTTGAGGAAGGATCACTCAGGCTGAGTTACAGGGAAGAGGGCATGGCCAAAGTAGAGTGACACAGGGATGGCTACCAGGAGTAAGGCAAAGCAGAGTGGTCATTAGTTGGCAGGGGGGTTCTCAACTCATGGAGGCCATAGGGAGGCAGTGATGGTTTCCCCCTTTTTATTATATTTTTTTATATAATGTAATTTGCATACCTCGTAGCATTTAATATTTTACTTGATTTATTTATTTATTCAATAAAATAAAATGAATATTATATTTTGTATAAAAAAAGTTATTTATATGCTTCCATTTTTTTACTATAATTTCAAATAATAAAAAATATACATGTATTGCATAAAAAAAAGTATATAATACATTTGTAATAAGTTGTAAAACCAAAAAAAAATTGCAATTCTTTATAACATTTCTACACAAAATTTTAGTGTAAAAAATGATAATTTTTTGAATAATTCTAAAACAAATTACAAATTTAAACTATAATAACTTCTTGATAAATATTTCAACACATTATTGTTATATATTAAGAAAATATACTTAAAAAATTTGCAACTAACAAAATAGTATCAGTTAAAAAGTATTCAATAGCAATAATATGGAAGCAAATTTTCGTAAAAAATTGCAACTACCATGAAAATTTAGTATGTAAAAAAAAAATGTATAACAACAATATATTATCATACCAAGTAACAAAATTGTTCTTACTCTTAAGCTATTCTTACACCAAAGAGACAATTTAAACCAAATATAATAATATGTGTAAGAAGAAAAAAGCGTTTAAAAGAGATAAACAAAATAGATTCAAAGTGAGAGAAGAAGAGTGAGAAAATTATACCTCAATATGATTTTACCTCACAAGTTTGAAGAAGTAGGAAGAGCCTTCAAGTAGGCTATGGTACCAATTGAAAGAGATGAATCCTCCTACTCCCAATATCACCTTGGATTGTTCTTCTACTTCTAAGCAACAACTCAAGAGGTAAATACTCAATCACACACAAGTAAGATAATCATGTATAGTGGTTCCTCTCAAGGATAAGAGTAATCCACTTAAACTCATGATATTTTACTTCTCAAAGATAATTCATACAATTCTTACAACCTCTTTCTTATCCTATCAACCTACAAAGCATGAGCATACATTTTCTTTATTCAAGTGTGTGTAGAACAAGCCCTTTATTTATAGGAGAGAATCCCACCTTAACTCACCTTTTAACCAAAGGTTTACATGAGGTAAGAATGGTCAAGTTGCACTTATTTAATTCCTAAATACTAAAATTTATTGATAAATACTTTTAGTATTTAGATGAATTAAGTAAGTGAGACACATTTTAGATATCAAATAATAATGCATTAGGAATTCTAATAGGTAACGGGTGGCATTTTGGTCTACAATTTTGAGTGAAAAATGGAGAATAGGAGAGGAGAGGTGACACAAGAATAGGTATCAGTGGAACTAAGTATTCTTCCATATTTTTCATTATATGTTTATGCCTTGTATTCTTCCTTCATTTGCATACATGTCTTAGGGAATTTTTCAAAAAACACATTTTAAGTGTATCTTACAATTGTTTCAAACCATGAAATAATGTTTGCATCATGCATCTTGTTAAATAATTACAAAGCCTTGTTATTCTTCCACATTTTGCATAAATTGCTTAGGACATTTTTTAGAAAACCCATTACAAAATATGAAATTTTGTTTGCATCGTGCATCTTGTCAAACAATTCTCAAGCCTTGTGTATTCTTACATATTTTGTATAAATAGCTTAGGACATTTTATAAAATACATTTTGTGCATTTCCTACAATTATTATAGACCATGAATTTTTTTTTTTAACTATGCATCTTGTTAAATAATTCTTAGGTCTTGTGTATTCTTCCATATTTTTTATACATGTCTTAGGGTATTTTTTAGAAAATCTATTTTGTATGTATCCTATAATCATTATAGACCATGCAATTATATTTGTATCATGCATATTTTTTAACAATTTACATTTTTTATATATTCTTTCCCTTTTTATATACATGTATTAGGGCCTTCACTAGACCAAAAAAGGACATTGGAGGTGGGTAATTTGAGGTGGTTTGTGAGTGGTGGTTTTTAACCACCCCAATTTTTATCTTAAGCAACAATTTTTAGGGGGCAGTTTAATTAGGTCAAAAAAACTTAATGAGGTAGTGAAAACATGCCCCTTAGTGAAAACAAAAAAAAAAAAAAAGGTATGTGTAGGGGCACTTGAAATGTTCTTATCATTTTGATTTTTTTGAGCGAAGGGGTTGGAGCTCTCCATTTCTAGTTTTTTGAGTTGAGGGGTTGGAGATCTCATCATTTCTAATTTTTTGAGTTGAGGGGTTGGAGATCTCAACATTTCTAGTTTTTCATGTTGAGGGAATGTTTCTCATTGGGTTTTTTCAAGCTAAGGGGTTTGGAGATGAGGTGAGATGATGTGGGACATGGGAAGATAAGATGATAATCAAGTATTTTCATTTTGTGACATAGTATTCCTCATATGTGAGCTTGTATTCTTCTGAATGTCCATGATTTGTATTTTTTTTCCTTCTTTTAGAAAACTCATGAATCCTACAACCATCGTAGACCATGAAATTATGTTTTCATTATGTATATTATTAAACAAATATAAGGTCATGTGTTAATCTTCCACATGTTTCATGTGTTTATGGGCCTTTAATTTTTAGAAAACCCATTTTGTATATCGCTCAATCATTGCAGACTCCTAAAATTTATTTGCATCATGCATCTTGACAATAAAAAGTTAGGTTTTATGTTATTATTCCATATTTTTCATGTGTCTATAGGCCTTTAATTTTTAGAAAATCCATTTTGTTGTATCATGCAATCATTGCAAACTATGAAATTGTGTTTGTGTTATGTATCTTATTTAAAAAATAATGGGTCTTGTGTATCAATAAACTCACAACCATAATACTTTATTTATAAGCATCGAGTAGTCACATGCAGATATCCAATTCAAGGTTTATGGGTATTTTGGCAGTGAAGTTCAAAGCTTCCTTAAGATAGTCTACATGAACCACAACATTTGATTTACAAGTACCAAGTACTTCCACATACCCAATTCAAGGTTTATGGATATTTTGGTAGTGAAGTTCAAAGATTCCTCAAGATAGCCTATATGTACCATAATATTTGATTTACAAGCACCAAGTATACACTTCCACACACCCAACTTAGGGTTTATGGGTATTTTGGTAATGAAGTTTAAAGATTCCTCAATATAGCCTACATGAACTACAACATTTGATTTACAAGCATCAAGTAGACACTTCCACACACCCAATTAAGGGTTTGTGGATATTTTGGTAGTGAAGATAAAATATTCCTCATGATATCTTGAACAAATTACAACATTTTATTTACAAGAACCAAGTAGGCACTTCCACACACCTAATTTAGGGTTTATAGGTATTTTGGTAGTGAAGTTCAAATATTTGTTAAGATAGCCTACACAAACCATCATATTTGATTTACAAGCACAAATTAGACACTTCCACACACCTAATTAAGTGTTTATGGGTATTTTGATAATGAATTTCAAAGCTTCCTCAAGATAGCTTACACGAATAATAGCCTGCATGAATAATAACATTCGATTTCCACATAACCAATTTAGCATTTATGGGTATTTTTGTAGTTAAGTTCAAAGTTCCCTCAAGATAACATGCACAAACCATAACATTCAATTTCTAATTACCAAGTACATACATACACATACCCAATTCATCGCATTTCATGAAGTTATGTCTACATCATGCATCTTGTTAAATAATTATCAGGCCTTGTGTATTCTTACATATTTTACATATATACCTATCAGGGCTTTCAAAACCATAATATTTGATGCACAACCATTTTTAACTACTCTTTGATGGAATTACATACCTTTTAGAGCTCTCATGGTGGAACATGCTAGAAGAATGTTGAAAAAGGTTACATATTTTGGTTTTACATATGATAATTACATCTACTTAAAATTCTCTAGAACCTTTTCAAAATGCCCATTTTATGCATTTCCTTAAGATCATTGCATTACATGAAACTATTTTTACATAATGCATCTTATTAAAAAATTCTTAGGACTTATGTATTCTTCCATATTTTTTTGGGTGAAGGGGACATTGGAGAGTAGAGGCATTTTGTAGAGGCAAGATGAGAGGAGAGAAGGTGAGATAGTACATGTTATTAACTTTCCACTACATATCTGCATAGATCAAAGACCTTCTAGTAAGAGATTGATTCAAATTATGAATATCCATAAAAGAATAAGATTTTTTATCTATTAATAATATGTAATAGAAAGAACATATTTTTGATTAGTGATTTGAAATTAGAATGTCTGCAATTTACAAGCACCAAGTACACACATCTACACACCTAATTCATTGCATTCCACGAATCTATGTTTACATCATGCATATTGTTAAATAATTCTTAGGCCCTGTGTATTCTTCCACATTTTGTATACATTCTTATTAGGTCTTTAACCACCACAACATTGAATGCAAAACCATTTTTAACTACTCTTTGATGGATGTCCATACCTTCTTCTAGAGGTATTTTGGTGGCACATGCTGGAAGAATGCTAGCAAATGTTAGAAAGTTTCTCTTTACATTTGATAATTATATCTACTCAAAATTCTCTAGATCCTTCTTAGAAATCCCATTTTGTGCATATCCTTAAAATATTTGCATTTCATGAAACTATTTCTATATCATGCATCTTGTTATATAATTCCCAGGCCTTATGTATTCTTCCACATTTTGCATACATATCTATTAGGAAATTCACAATGATTTTATGCAAAAACATATTTCTCAATATGGTATGTGCTTGTAGTTGGAAAGTACAATGACTGGAGGTTCCCAAAAAAACCTAAAAATAAAAATACAACCACTATTGAAGAATGCCTAAAAAAAAATCCAACAACTTCAATCATTAGAATACAATAGAGTTATAGGGCTGATGAAGCTGAAAAGATGCAGGTCATAACATCATTGAATCAAATGGGGAGAATGTTATAAATAATAATACTATTGGAAATGAATTTGATGATAATTTTGGTAATTAGTTTGATGATGCTATGGTAAACAAGGGTGAGGATGCTTTAGGAAATAAGGATGAGAATGATTTGGGAAATGAGAGGGATAATGTTTTGGGAAATGAGGGTGATAATGCTTTGGGTAATGAGGGCAACAATTCTGATATACATGTTGATGTCACATCATCACATCATAAAATGAGAGATCCCACAAGTTTGACAGTTAAGGGGAGAAACATATATAAGATGGAGATCAGGACCAATCCATTTGGACATGCAATTGGAAATAATGCCAAGCACTTTTCATTTTTTTTGGGGTAATAGTGAGGGAGCTTATCCCTATAGCCTATAGAGACTGGAAAGAATTCCCACAAAATGTTAAAAATAAGTATTGGGCAATCGTTAAGTTAACTTACTAGCCAATAGATTTCATATAGTCCATTTTTAGATACTTATGTAAATGTTGCATTCTAATAAGATAATGGTTTGATGAAGCAAAAGTGTGATGTTTTGGATAATATAAAGAAATTGAATATGATGACCATTGATAAATTATTGCATGGTAATAAATATCAATTGGTGAAACTACATTATGATAAGTATGAAAATGATGACTATAGAATTGCTAACTCCCAATCTCATCTACCAATACAAAATTGGGAAGCCTATGTGAAAAGCAAGAGAAATAATGACTTTGAGGCAAGTCCATTCTATGATGTTAGTTCATATCATTTTTATGTTTATGTGAGTTTTGTGGGTCAACTTGCTCTCCCTAATGAATTACTAAACTATTTCCTTTATTGCATTGCAAATGGCTAGGCAAAGGAAAAAAAAAAAGATATAAACAACATGTCATGCACACTATCGGTTGGAAAACATATGTTCAATTGGAGTATGAAATGGTATTCTATCATACTCATCCATTATGCTATATTATTTTATTGTATGATTTATCCTCATATATCTCCAACTATATATCTTGCAGAGGCAAAGCCAACCAAATGCTTGGATATTCCACTGCCAAAGGTATTTATGTGGTTTTTAGCTCATAAAAGTTTTTTGGCTCTTTTGTATCACTAAAAGTTACTTCAAAAATCATAATTTCCTTGTAAATATTAAATTCAAACAATTATTTTATCGATTATTTTTCTAACATGTTCCAAGTTAACTATGCATGTGATGTTACCAAAATGATGCAATATCATTTCTTGGGTTGAGCTTTGTAAATCAGGATGTTACATATGATCCCCTTACCCATGTTTAAGGACCCAAAAGAGGGGGGACAAGTTTGGGGCATAAAAAATGATGTTTCTCCAACTACTATGATTGCTATCAATGTTTGTAAGGTAGAAATTCACCACATGCATAATGAATTAGAAAAAATAAAGAAAATGCTTAAAGAGTAGATGAAGGTAAAGATTATAAACATTCAGGAAGAGTATGAGAAAAAGATTCATGATGTGGTACTTCGATTTTCATGGCTAGAGGTGTGTCAATTTTTTAATGATTTTATATTTGAAATGCTTATATGTTTTACCCCTAAATTATAATGATTCCTTATACATAATTCCATAGGCCAATGCAAAATAGGATACCCAAGTAGATCAAAGAACAAATAGTAGCTCTATAGGTTCTAACCAAGGCTTACTAGATATGGTATGATCATTATTATCTCAAGTTTAAAACTATGGACTCAGATGTCATACAATGTATTTATATGGGCTATTACTTTTTCATGTAGGGATTGCAAATGAAACCAACTTCCAAATGTGATAGAAAATCCTGCTTATTAACTATGGACAATCATGTAGTGGCTAATGCTATATGATTTAGTGAAAACCCTCAAGATAAGGTGCATCATGTATCTTTGGGCCCATATTATTGTAAAATCAATATTTTGGTTATCGATAATGTGGTTATCAAGTTGTATATATCATGTGATGACTATGAAACATTACAAAAAAATATATGTGGATCATTTATTATCTGGTCCAAAAAAGAAGTTTTTTAGCTATATTAAAATATGAGATGTTGTAGCAGTATTGTTAAATATATTTGAAATATTTGAGCAATGTGTGAAAATATATAGCATATTTAAATCATTTGAGCATTATTCTGGAGCATATTTGAATCTTATTATTCTTATATTTAAATTATAACATGTGATATAGAATGACTTAAATACATCATATGAATTGCACATCCTTGTTGTAGCCATGAATTGCATATCCTGTAATCATAGCATTAATCATTATACATGCATTGTTGACCTCCTTAGTCGTGTAGGCTATAACTTAAGGGATTTGAAATTCACTAACAAAATACACCATATGATGTGATATAAATTTATTTTTAATTTCTACTATATGATGTGATATAAAATGATTACAATACACCATATCCTCCAAAAATTGGCTTGGAGAAGGAAAGTAATTGTTCAATCCAAAAAATTTCCAAGTGTAAAAAATAATCCAAAAGTGATAAGTTGGCAAAAACATGTTTGTAATACTTAGCCAAACATATAAAAAATATGTGGTTCCCAATAGGTTCATCAAATCATATTTTAAGGGCATCCTTGCTATAGCCATGAATTTCATTTCCTCCAACCATTACAATCCATAAGGCTCTATCTATAATAATGCATCATCCACATTTTGCATTCATGTTTATGAGGTTTTATATTCCATTTCATTTTTTTTCCAAAATATGCTACTTGGGTGTGTGGATGTGTCTACTTGGGGCTTGTAGAGCATATTTGAATTTTATTTAGCTTCTTTAAGAAAGGTTGCATGACCAAGAAGGTGAGTAGAGGCATCAATACAATAGGTATTATTCTGTATTTTGCATTACATGTAATTTTGCATACATGTCATTTTGCAAAAGGTATCTTACAATGCTTGAAGAAAATGAAACTATATTTTTCATCATGCATATTGTCAAACAATTCTTAGGCCTTGCATTTACTTAAAAGTCCATAATTCTTATCATATGGTGGTCTTGGGTCATTTCATATCATATGTTTGAAGCATCCAAGTTGGTTGTGTGGTAACATTATGAATAATATTGAAGCATAATGATGATAAATATATTGAGAGCTTCTAAATGTAACTAACCCTAACTTATCTAATTCATGATGTTTTGAATAGGTTATCTTGGGGGAAAGATATCTTATTGTTCCTATTATGGAGGTAAGACAACATAGCATTTAAATTTTTGGGTTGAACATTTTCTAAGTATTACAAGCATGTTTTTACCAACTTACCACTTTTGGACTATTTTTCGATACTTTTATATAGTGTTTCATCATGTACCTAGTCTTATATAAGAAATTTACATTTGCTTAAAAGTCTCTACAGTATTTCATTTTGTGCATATCCTACAATCCTAGGATTAATCATTATAAATGAATTGTTGACTTACTTGGCCATGTAGGCTATCTTTAAGGATCTTTAAACTTCACTTCCAAAATACCCATAAACCTTGAATTGGATGTATGCATGTGTATACTTTGTGTTTGTAAATTGAATATTATGGCTTATGTAGGTTATCTTGAGAATCAAATACCAGACATGGTATAAAGTATTTTGCTTCATCTATACCTATGTATATAGGGGAAAATCATTTCATGTCATATGTTATAGTTTCAATTTCCTTGTATCGCCTCTCTTTCCTCTTCTCTATCCCATGCCTCTACTTGTATCACTTATCACTTGTGAGCTCTTTCATTTCTTAGCTTGTATAAGAACATTTTTACAAAATAAATTATGATATAAAATGAAATTATTTAAATACATTATATGATCCAAAAACTAGCTTGGAGAAGGAAACTAACTATTCAACCCATAAATTTTCTTAAGGGAAAGTATCCGTTTAACCTAGAAATTTTCTAAGTGTCAAAAAATAGTTAAAAAGTGGTAAGTTGGCATCCTTGTTGTACTCATGAAACTATGTTTGCATCATGCATCTTCCACATTTTGCATACATGTCTATTAGGTTTTATGTTTCATTTCAAAGTTTTCAAAAATTTCTTCTTTAGTGTGGATGTGTTTACTTGGTGCTTGTAAATTGAATGTTGTGGTAGCAATACTGTAGAGCATATTTGAATAATTTCATATCATATGGTGTACTTAGATCATTTCATATCATATGGCACAGTTACATCATTTCAAACTATATGATGTACTTAGATGATTTTCATATCATATGTTGGTTTTATATCATATGGTACAACTGCATTATTTCAAACCAATATGGTGTACTTGGATCATTTCATATATCATATCATGCACTTGGATCATTTCATATCATATGGTACAGTAGCATCATTTCATACCAATATGGTGTAATTAGATAATTTCATATCATATATTGGTGCATTGGGATAATTTTATATCATATGTTGGTGTATTTAGATAATTTTATATCATATGTTGGTGCATTTGGATAATTTTATATCATATGTTGGATCATTTGGATCATTTTATATCATATCTTGGTACATTTGGATCATTTTATATCATATGTTGGTGCATTTGGATCATTCTATATCATATATTTATTCACTTGGATCATTTTATATCATTTGCACACACACACACACACACACACACACACACACACACATATATATATTAACAGTGACTAATCAACTTCATTGGGCCATCCTTCAATAGCCCATGGCTAGCATTAGAATTGTGCTCACTATGATTAAGCTTGGGTGCCTCAGGTAATTGAGGATGGCATAGCTTGGAAGAATTATTCCATTTGGAAGAATGCTTCCACACTACACCAATTTGTTTTTTTAAATGTGAATAATATGGGTGTTTATAAATTATCACATTAAAATATAAAGCGATAGCTAAAAATTTCACTTAAAAGAATAATGAGGTAGGTTGTGTGATAGTTTAAATCACCCTTATTAGTAAATAAAGAGTTGAATTATAACTTCCTCTTTGTTAAATTAAGAGGTAATTTTGGTCACTTTATACGAGTAGGTTTTACTTTTGGTGGCATCCTGATAGGTGATGGGAAAATAACCACTGAAAAATATACTAGGCGATAGTTTAAAACTGCCCCTAATAGCCCTTTTTGGTCTATTGTATTTTCAAGAAAACCTATTTTGTATATATATTGCAATCATTATATACCATGAAATTTTATTTTCATCATGCATCTTGTCAAACTGTAGATGCCTAAAAATGATTTATTATTTATTTAATAAATCATATTTAGACTCATTAAATGATTAATTGGCAATAATACATAAATCAAGATAAAGTGTTATTATATTGCAATACCATGTACTAGGACCGATGTAATATCATAAACCATGGGTTATATTTTAAATTATCTTGAATATAGAAAATATTATTGTTATTGCTATGTATTGGCTTTCAATCTGTGTTTATTCCTTATAGGTTATAAATATGATAGGTGAAGGTTGACAACCCTATCGGATCTCTTTGATAGGTGGTTATCCCAAACATCAAACTTACGGTGTCTCTTGATGCCACCTATCTTGAGAATTTGTTATACTCTCTGAGCTCTACTATCTCTCTTTTGCATGACACGTGGAACTGCAAATCCAATATCATCAGCATTATACCACTTCTACGCAACCAATGACATGCACCTTCTAGATTAAGAGGTCTAGATTTTGGGGAATGAATCATGGTGCTATTATTGAGAACATTTGTTGCAATATCATCTAAATTTTGATCGTAATCCTCTAAAGATTCATTGTTGTTCCATTCTGAGGATTGTACATTATTAGCTACTTGCATCACTCTATATCAGGTTTTATATATTCATGTATATTTATTATAATATGATATAGAGTTTTTATCATTGTATTCATAGACCATTTATTTATTTATGTATTTATTTATTAATTACACATTTTTGAGACTACATTTTGGTGAACGTGACATTCTTACAGACCTAGGTCTTAACCTAGGACATCCTTTTGAAAAGTCATGAATCTATGTGCACTATTACTTGTCCCTTTACCTAAAGCTCTTCAAATAATAACTAGAGAAAATGATAAAACTAGGGTTTGTTCTACCTATGTTGAAGAGATGGATCTAAATGTAGAAAACTCTAAGATATCTAAATGGAAGGTTCATTTCAATGATATATGGAGAAGTATTAGGCATAATCCTTGCCTACATCTACAAGAACCTCATCCTGATGCTCATAGTGATACCAAGTCTACAAGATCCAACAAGAAAATGGATATTATTGGTGAAAATCCTAATAGATTTGTTCCTAATGTTGATCAATCTAAATTTTAAAGTGTAATATTGAATAATCATGATAATAATTTTGATGAGAGTAATGGAGAAATTCTTTGAATTAGATAAAATTCCTATTCATGTTAGATCTATACAGGAAGTGTTATCTGATAGATAAATATTAGAATATTTTCTTACTCATAATGCTCAAAATGTTATTGATATTATAACAAATTATAATCTCTTAGAAGAAAACTCTATAGCCTTGAAATCATCATATAGCTTATTTTTATATGAGAATGAAGGATGTACATGATGGAGGGCTCCTACCATTAATATGGATGAAACTAATGGCATACCTTCTTGTGAACATGTCATCAATGGTGTGGATGAGGTTAAGATAGAGGTTCCTCTTGAGGTAAATACACAACATCCAAGAAAAATAGTTGTTGAAGATAGTGGTACAGAGGATGCAAATGACGATTTTGAGCACCTCATCCTAAAATCTAACCATTTCATAAGAGGTAAGCTTTCTAAAGGTAAGGATATTATACAAGATGATAATCAATATGATGGGTTAGAGAAATAAATTGCAAAGATTATTGATAATGCTTATAAAAAACATATTGATTGGAAATTAGAAGAGCATATTATTAAAGTTAAAATTCTTCATGGTACATAAGAGACTATTCCCTTTCATTTGAATCCTTTTGATAAACAAAAAGAATTTTTTGTAAAACTTATTGAAAAAATTGAACATGAAAATATTAATAGAATAGGTCCATTTTCTATGCTTAAAGAGAATGAAATTAGAGTAGAAAATGTTCCACATCAAACCCCTCCACCACCCCCAATAGTTAATAATCATAACCAAGCATCTTATATTATTTCTTCAACTAAGGAATGAATAAAGAAATTAGAAAATGACTTTCTTAATGAGGGTGATGATGATTTCTTATTTTACTTAAAAAGACCTTTAATAGATAGAATCCTTTCTAAAATTCTTATTGGGAAAAAGAGTATTAAATTTACAAAATTTTATGGATTGCAAGATCCTAAGATGCATATTATAAAATTTCAAGAAGAAGCCATGGAATATATGCATGATAGAGATCTACTTGCTAAATTATGTTTACATAGTTTGAAAGAAGATGCATTAAAATGGTATTTTCTACTTCCCGAAAAGAGCATTGATAGATATGAGAATTTGGTTCATCAATTTTTACATTATTTCAAATATAATATTGTTGAAAAAGTTCATTTCAATTATTTTTACAAAATTAAGAAAATGCCTAATCAATCTGTACATGATTTTGTGAAAATATGGAAATTTACTACCAACAAAATTACTATGCTTGAATAAGATTTGAAAGACATATTTGCAAATGATTTGTTACCTATGTATAAGCTTTTGGTTATCTTTAATCATGATATGACATTGGGATAAATGATGGATGTCTTGTTCAAAAAAGAGGCTTGTATTAAAAAATTATATGCTATGCATAGTAATAAACCTCAAACATATGATAAAAAGGTAGGTATTTCTAATAGTGATAAGAAATATGAGGTGAATAATGTTGATCATAATCATAAAGGTAATCCTAAACCTAAAAGAAAGTGTACACCATTGATTGATATTATTGATAATATTCTCAATATTTTATTAAAATAATATCTCATTGAATCTAACAAGAAATTATAGGACTTTGAGAAATATCATTCAGGATTTCATTGATAAAAATGCAATATGAATGGATGATAACCATGCTTAAGATGATGGACCTATGCATCCTGCTAATGGAGAATTGGGGATCTTCACCAATCCACTTCGACCTTCATAGCAATGGGGATGTATTGGTATGGTAAGTAATACATCATGCTTGAATCATTATTTTTCTAACTCTTATGGATACAGATATAGAAATTCAAATATTGGTACTATGTAAAAGGTAACCAACATTGCTGATGGTGTACATCATAATTCTCAGACCACCCACGGTGTGGATAAAATGAAAATACGGGTACTCCTTTTCATCCCTACCTCTGTAAAGTGTGTTTGGGTTCCTAAAATACCCTAGTTACATAAAGTTATTGGTTGAAATGAACAAGTTATAATTGTAGTGTATAATAGTTAGGGTGTTTTTCTCTCTGGCCATTATCAATTGTTATTTATTGCATGCATAAAACCATTACTTTGTATGCATATTGGGGATATATTATTCTATTGTTTCTTGAAAAATCCCCTCCACATTTTTTTATTTTCACTTCGCCAACAACGTTCCCCCTATCTTAATACCATTAAAAACATGCTTTTCCTAGAATAGAATTGAAAATATCTTATTTTTTTGGGTTCCCATGGCATTTTTGATAACCTAAAGCAATTTATTGACAATGTTTATGTTGATTACATTAAATTCGCATGGTTTTGTTCACTATTGACAACTTTTGGTGCCTTGGTACCAACATAGAGATCCATTGTTCAACTTTATATTCAAATTACAAATTATAATGATTTTAATTAATATTTTTATAATCTATATATGTTTTAATGATCAAAATCTTAAAGTGCTTTATTATTTGCATACACAGTAAACAAATGCTGCATGGATTGGTACAAAGCAAATAAACATTCACATAAGCATACAATTGAGAAATCAAATATATATATATCACATCATATGGTGTATTTTGTTAGTGAATTTCAAATCCCTTAAGTTATAGCCTACACGACTAAGGAGGTCAACAATGCATGTATAATGATTAATGCTATGATTACAGG
>Ga0068631_100559_pt1 | contig 14720 bp, 12 predicted proteins | sample InSIn5gowninarea_2_FD_77434 | JGI IMG/M metagenome (GOLD analysis project Ga0068631, IMG submission 77434) | Clean room microbial communities from NASA Spacecraft Assembly Facility at Jet Propulsion Laboratory, Pasadena, California, USA -... ...
GAGCAGGATATAGTCCAAGCGAATGTGCACTTGGGCAAAGCCGAGGTGAAGGCGAGGAGTGCGAGGAAGAAGAAGTGGTGGTGTTTGGGTATTGGTGGTAAGTTCATACCACTGTCCACTTTCCGGTAACATGTTAAAACCAATCACAAGCCCTATAGCGGCTCCTCCTGAAAGAGCTGCCGAGAGAGACAGCACCGCCGTTTCTATGCAGCCATGAGAAACCTTTTCACCGAATCCCCGCCAAGACTTCTCCTGGAATCCTTTGAACATACCGAACGCTACAATGGCAGCAATACTGCTAATAGCGGAGAACGCAATGCAAACATGGAGCGGAAAGGGCAACAAGTAGGGCCAGAGAGTCATAAAGCCCGCGAAGAAATAACTAAGGGATGCGGCTAGACCGGCCCAGACGGCATCCAAATTCACGATGCGCTCGTTGGGGTGCACGCGTTTCCCACAACACAATATAGGGCCTTTCAAAGGTGCTCTGCCGAACTTCGGTCCCATCAAAAGCTCGAGTATTGTCTTGCCTGGGTAGATAGTGGGTGGACCTACTGGACCCTTGTGAGGTGGTACTGGAATTGGCCCGTGCCAGTGCCACCCGTGCCCGTGCTTCTCCCCATGATCATGATTATGATCATGGTGGTGATCATGACCATGGTGGTGACCCCTGCACGGGAAAATAAATCTGAGAAAACCAGAAGGTCTACCACGGCGCGGGCCATGGGGACCGTGATTGGAACCACCGCTGTGTGGTTGTGAGGATCTTCGGCTTGGAGAAACCCTTTGTTCTGAGGCTCCGTGGCTGCGATGAACCCTTTCATGTGAGGCCCTCTGCCGGAATGTCTGGGGAGTGGATGGCCTGTCAGCGGACAGATGTTTGAGAGAAGCTTCGTCGAAGCCCAGATCTTTTCGCTGTTTTTCCAATTCAGATATCTCCTTCTGTTGGAGATCTCCTATGCCCATGAGATGGATCTCCCATCCAGAGTAGTAGGCTCTTTTATCTTGTAAATATCGCATGGCCTCGTCGTTATGAGCCCGGCTGAGCTGTTCTTCGTTTTGCCTGTTGTACATCTGATTCTCCCGGAGTGACCTGATAGTGGTTTTATGGTTGTCCTGTAGAATCCAAATCTTATAATCCAAAACCACAAGCTGCCTTCCTAACGCAAGCTCTCGATATAGGTTTGGGTTGTTTCCAGCCTTCCTGAGGGCGTAGTTGATCTTTTTCAAGTCTTTCTTGTATACCATCTTCACAAAAAGCCTCTTGTTTTCGCGTTGCGCCTCATTGTCATCTTCCGTGGCGAAGATGTCATGCTCCACAAAAAGCTGTTTGGTGATTCTCCATAGGTTATCACGTTGAAGGATCGTTTTCGTGTTGAAATCGAGATCTGTGCGCATCGTCTCCCAGGTGTGTCTACCTATCGTCAGTACTAAGAAGCTGTTCATGGGTTATGACTTACCCTTCGCTCCACGCACCAAGTGCACCACCACAGAACATAGAAATCGTCCCAGCTACGAGCTCTGCAGACCCAGCTGTCAGTAGCAGATATCGATCCCCAGAGAAGGCCAAGCCAGCATTCAAAGCGAAAGGCACGACCATACCGTCGGTAAAACCGATAGTAGCATTATGAATCACTGAAACCATATCGAATTGTACCGTTTTCGAGCCGAAGCAGGAACGAAACTTGGCTCCACTGAGAGCATTTTCGATTTTAGAGAAATCCTTTATTGTCACAGCCTCATGCATCTTGAGTTTGCTTTCGGACCAGCCGAGAGGTTGGGGTGACACGGGTTTTTGATGACAATAGCGAAGGATACAGGTTGAAAGATATATATCCTTTATGAAACACTGCTTGAGTCTGCAGCTAGTTGTAGTATGCTAGCGTGAGATATGACGGCGGTTGACTGCACCTTTACACTGGTCGTCGTGAGAGCAGCTGTTATGTCCTTACGAGTAACTGCGTAGGAACGTCTCACTACCGTAGGCTTGGAAATGCTCAGTGCTAGTTGCGTTGCCGGATGTCAAAATGTAGAATCAAATGATGGTATTCTGTTTGTAAATTGTGTCGAGGATGCTCTTTGGCACTTGTATCCACATTATACTCAACAAGAGGGTTCGAGTTTGTACTATTTATATCCCTTCCTCAAAAGCACGTTCACAAGCGCTCAGCTTGAAAGACACCCTGATGGCATGAGCCAGAGGTCCCAGACGGTCACAAGCCTAGGACAAAACCCAGACGAAGACGGAACACAGGCCAGAGTCGCTCAACACCTTTCTGGGTGTGAGTTCAGAGAGCGGCCGAGTCCTGGCTAGTAGACCTGATAAGCCTCCAACGTAGTAATCTAGACCCGGAAAAAACTCTTGGAATGCCATCAAGGTGAAATGCCATCAAGGTGATTGTCCCAACTCAGCGGCCAGGTGTGAAAAGCCTCGCCAAGCGGCCAAGATGCACCCACAAGTGGGCCACGCTAAGGAAGAGACAACTGGAACACCCAATATTTGGCTCACTTCCGAAGCCAGAACACTCACACGAAATCCGATCGAAACATCACTGCTAAAGGGCCTACTTCTGGACATAACAATATGAGGTTGTCAAAAAGTGAGTTTTCTAGAACGTTTTATGATTCTCGCTTATTTGGGGGACAACTGTAAATGGCGACTGTTTTCTTCCAATACCCTGTAAAGCGGTATCCCCTACGAACCCGCAGTTCTTTCGAGAGTCTATCGAGCCTAGATTGAGGCACAACAAACCACCGGTCAATTCACACATTCAAGACTATCTAATACGCAGGCTCTGCAGTATCTCTCTGAACGAGCCTACGTACAGGAAAGAAGAGGAATATAAGTAAACTCGTCACGGCGACGGCAAGCTCGCAGGTAAACGTGCCCGAGACGTTCGGAAAGAGGAGGCTAAATTACCACATTTTCGAGGACGGGGGACGATACAGGATCGTACTATAAACTCTAGGAGGCAGTGTATCTCTACGCTTTAGAACAGTGGATCAATATACTAAATGAGCGAAGAGTATAAGATATAAAAAGAGACTCACTTTTTGACTTAGTAGACGGATCTGAAGCTATAAGCTTGATTACTTAAACACTATCTAATACCAGGTCAGGTACAAAGCTTCACGTATATACAATCTTCACGGAACACTAATCAGATATACGACGAGTTATGGGCTATTAAATATGAGCTAAACGTTAGTATATTAGTCCTTTATTATAATATACTTCTTAGAGCTAGTACTAATCCTGATTCTAAGTGGCTTGCTTACACTTATAAACTTAAGCGCCTTATACTTACATAAGTGTTTAGTAAGTGAGAGCAGGCACACAGAGGGGGGCATTTGTGTGTGGATGGTTGATTGATTAGAAGCTAGCTACAGTGCGGGATATAGTGTAGAGACGCCAGAGTCACGTGACACCTGCTAACAGTAAGCTTGTAATAGCATACCGACATATATTAATCAAGTTTCCTTATTACGATGCCCTTTATAGAAAATTTCTCGTTAGAACCCTATCATTATGAGGTTAACCATTTCTAATGGTTCTGGATTCGCGGGTATAAAGAGACGCTTGGGTTTGTAGATGGTATGCAGATGACTCTATCAAGATGCCCCTCCACGGTCACTATATACGCAGAGAGAAAGCAACAGAGACTTCAGAACGCAACGCTGCGAAACATGTATTGAACCCCAGACCACAGCCGTCTGGCCCGTATGCTGCCTCTAGAGCAAAGTCTAGGGCGTGTCTTGTTGCAGACTTCGATTGTAAGCATTATAATAGAACAGTACAATACAAGATCCCTCTTCCTCAGCTCTCCACTCCCTCCCTCACAACCCCCTTATCTCAAATCTCATCCCTAAACCTCACAGGTCGTCTCTTAACCCTCTTCTTCGGCGTCTCCTCCTCTTCCTCTTCCTCCGATTCGACTACTTGACTACTACTTCCTTCCTCCTCTATGTCAAAACTTGACTCATTCCCATCCCCTTCTTCTACTATCTCATCCTCCTCCTCCTCCTCCATTTCCTCATCCGCATCTGCCGTCTCTTGCGCCCCTTGCATCTCAACCTCCTTATCGTAACTCCTCTCCCTTTCCACCCCTCTAATTGCCTTCCTCAAACCGGGCGCTAATTTTCTCGCTTTCCTTGCGTGACCTTCTAGGCCTAACATCGCTTGTGTCTCTTCTCTCATTCCTTTTTTCTTACCTACGTAGCTCTTTGGTGCTTTTTCCTCTTCCTCTTCCTCTTCCTCATCATCATTCTCTTCTTCTTCTTCATCGTAGACCTCCTCGATGCTTCGCTTCTTGCTGCCACTAGCTTTCTTCTTGGGGATGGTGCCGTTCAGGCCTTGTTTATCAGCAAAAGCTTTGCCATAATCGAAGAATAGTTCTTCACCGGCAGCGATGTCGCGCTCAGCGATGAATTTGATGCGGTGTTCGCCGTTGACGAATCGCACTGAAGCACCACAATTGAGACCGTGTTGGGCGTCACGGGCGTGATTGATGTAGCGGGTTTGGTTGCCGAGACGGGCGGCGTCGATTATCATGTCGCGATTGAGGGTGAATAGGAAGGATTTAGAGACGTGATCGTAGAGGCAGCCACGACGTTCGGCTTCTTCTTGTGTTATCAACTAGATGGTGTTACTATGGGTCGATATAGGGGAACAGAACACACATACCTCGCCAGTGTAGTCTCCGATGAATTGCCCCCTTTTGGCGGGCTCTGCAAGATAAAGACCATAGCCAGCTACTTCAATTCCGCTCTTTCCTAGAAGAACCCTCTTGTGGACATTGCGTTGGATAGCTACATTCTGACAGCCCTTGAGGAACAGCTCATCGTTGAAACGATTCTTGGGGTCTAATCGAGGTAGAGCTCCACAAGAAGAGCATTGTGGTCCACACTCTCGGTAGAGTCTAATACAGATGCATGATTGAGTCACACAGGCCTGGCCGCGGGAGGCGCAAGAGCATCCCGTAAATTTTCGAATGCAGTTGTCCTGACAGCCACACAAGAGCTCACACGGCAGGTTTGCTTGAACGCAAGAGCATGTTTCCACGCAGGGTCCGTCATGAGCACACTATAAACATTAGCCGAATACTCTCAGTATAAGAGATAACTTACAGGTCTCCATTGGGCTCTATTCTCATGGCCGACGGATGTGGTATGCTCGAATTCCTTTTTATTGATGGATTTCTTTGCAGGTTGATACCAATCCAAAGGCTTCCCTCGACTCTTTAATGGCGATACAGGCTTCAGCTCAGGACGTTTCAGGGTCATCATCTTCTGATGTACCTGCCAACATGGCTGATCCAGCGCCACTGCAAGATCGCATGAAAGATGGTTGTTGTGGACACTGTTTGTGACAAGTAAGCTCTCGAGAAAGGCGATGTCCTCTGCTGGCCATTCTACCTGCTCAACTAGACTGCTCATAGAGTAGCAGTTTGTGGAGCACGGAGTCGAGCGTGGTTGGCCATTAGCGAGGTTGGAACTCAATTTCTTGGACGAGACGCGGGTCTCATGTCTTCGAAGGAGATCTTCATACGTCAAGGCAATACCATCATGTAAAAATTCTTCTTCCTCCACAATCGCTTCATCGAAGGCGGAGTTGTTATCTGTGGACCCAACTTCCGATTCCCCACATGTGATTATATAGCCGTAATATTCGCCATGTGTAGGACAATTAATCACCTCACAGATCATACACGTAAGACGAGCATAAGTCTCTAAACCACGATCAGGAAGGAATGAGTTCTCGGCCTTATCGTTGATATCGTTGATATCTTTGACAATCTCATTGACTCGAGCTTGCGGTAAGAATACATCCAACATGTCAAGCTCCATAGCCTTGTCGAAAGCCTTTGTGATGATTTCTGCTTGTTTGGACATCTTCTTCTGAGTTGGAATGTCCAGAGACAGTCGATCTTTGTAAGCATTTTCGAAATGCTTTACTTTCAGTGGTTTGACTTCCTGCGTCTTGAGAATATGATGAATCAACCGCATCTCGTCAAATCCAATTCTCAGCGTTTCTAGCCAATGGGCAAAATATGGTCTCAGCCATCTTGCTTTCTCAGCTTCCAAGACACTTGCTGCTGTTCTAAGGATGACTCGACCATGATACGTCCTTTCCCACTCTTTCCGGAACTCATGCATTTTTTGATCCTTCCTCGGATCGGTGTCTCCAATTAGAGGGAAGAATTCGGGGTTCTTCTTGTCGCACACAAGGAAAGTTCTCTTCACGTTTGTGATGTCTCTATATGTTGGAACCCGTAAAACATCTGTTGAGATTGTTGTGGCTGGCACTACTGTCTTGGTTCTGGACAGGTTCTTGTTTCTATAATGCTGTAAGGCGTCAGCTAGTTTGCATAGCATAGTAATAAGATCCTACCCTAGTATCGAGCTTGATGACTTTCGTCTCCTTTTTTTGGGCAGCAGGTGTTTGAAGAGCGGTCATAGATGCGAAGGGTGAGATTTCATCTGTATAGTCTGGCTTCGTAAAGTTTTTGGAGATTCTTCGCGCATCCATCAAGAGGTATCTCACGTTTCGCGCGTGATCATCGATTGCTGACTGCTCCAAGTTTTCTAATGATCGAACAAGTTCCGGCACCTTTAGTTCAATTTCGTCATTTACCTGCACAGCCGTCCCAGCTCTCTGAGCCATTTCGCGCCGTGGTGACACAACGTCATGTTTGTTCTGAGCTGCCTCAGATACAAGACTGGATCTTTTAGCTCGCATTCGTTCAACAAGTGGTGAGTTCGAAGATATCGAGTCAGTATAGCCTTTTGGAGGAAGGTGCGAGGAAGAATCCGCTGAGGTATCCTGTAAATTCGACCCGCTGTCCTCTACGGGCGAAGCAAGTGGGAGTCGATGTTTTGCACGAGGGGATACTCTTGCAGGGCTGCTCTTCGTGTCGGCAGCATCATATGTAGAGTTTTCAACTTGCTCTCTATTCGATGACTTCGAGGAGGTAACCTTGTTAGAGATATTGTCGGGCTCTTGTGGCGTGTCCGAATCACTTGAAAAGTCTATGTCAATGATTATAGGAGCTTTTGCTTGTTTGGTCTTGGTACTAGCTGGTGAATTCGTGTCTCTGCGTTCAGTGCTCCGTCTGATAAGTTCAAAACCACCTGGCAGATCAGTTTTGGCATTTTGCGATTTCGCCAATCTTGCTTCCTCTACCTTATCTTGCTCGGCTCGAGTAGAGTTTGAAGTACGAGCTTCTAAGGGGGGCGGACGCGAAGGTAACCTTGGAATGTTTTTGCGTAAGCTCGAGGATTGGCCTGCTACCGATTTCCGCGCTTCTGAATGTCGTTGGGATTGCTTAATGATGTCGACCCCCGTGTCCGGATCATGTTGAGAGGATCCTTTTGCTACTGAAGCACTTCGTTTCCTAGGGCTTGATACTGGACTGTCACTTGGCCTTGTCCTTGCTGAATTGGTAGCTATGGGGCCATCCCGCCGCACCGCGTTGGGTTTGAACCCACCATCTGTCCCTTTACTGGGACCAGCTGATAAATTAGATAAAGACTCGACCTTTGAAGTTTGGTCCGAGTGTGGCCGATGTCGAAACAGCGGCTTTTCAGGCCTGGCATCGTCTTTGGAAACTAGAGCGAGACTTGGAAGCCCTTCATCATCTGGAGTGGGCTTTGCAGGTACAGTTGATGCTTTCCGAGACAAGGCTGGCGAGCACTTGCGACTTGACCGCAACTCAGCTGGTAGAACATGCTTGCCTCCAGTCGGTGATGGTATTCTGGCTGTACTCCAGGCCACTAGCGATGACTTGGTTAGTTTTTGCCGAACATTTTCATTTGCACCCGACTTTGTCCTTTTCGCACTCGTACGCTCTTGTCGGTCCTCTGGGTCACTAAGCGTCAAGTCAACACTTTCGAGGTTGCGCTTCGGGCCTTGCTCTTGCTCTTCTGTGAGATCGACTGGGTCGAAGCTAGAGCCATCTCCAGGCATGTCGTTGGCTAGCGGTCTAAAAACAAGATACCAAGCTCGCGAAAAGTATCCGCGATCCTCTTCATTCTGAAGTTGCGATTTCTCAGAATTCATGGTGGTATCTCGGCAACGATGCGCTGACAATATTAGGCTCTGGCTGGTCTAATTCGGAGATCACGTGGATCTGGTATTGTAGTGAAGCTTCGAAGGCCTGAGTGTGGGTGCTATGGTCTAAGGTGAAGAGAAGGCAAGGAGTGTACAAGTTGCACGGAGCGCGTGATTGTTAATCCTTAGAATTAGGTGCCAACGTATACAGCTAGTAAAGTGAGTGGTGCCATTTGTGAGTCGGCCAAACTGTCACTAAGCAGCCTGGAACAAGTTAAAGAAGAAGTGAAGGCTTGACAAATGAGATTGTTGTTATAGTTTGAATTGTAGTTGTTGGAAGTGAAAAGAGCGATGCACCAATCTGAGCACAAATTTATGCCGCCATTATTGGGCTTGCATAATTTTCTAAGGAGACTGACAACGCTTCGCTCGGTCTTCCATATTCTCATCTCGTAAGCAGTATTGAACTACAGATCACAGGCACCTGGAAGCTCTTGTGTGGAAGCTGACTATAATTACCGGAGGACGGTCCATGTGACATGTCCCAGCAATGTGAGAGATTGCAATTTCTGTGCATAAACTCCAAGGCCATTTGTTAACGATCTTAGGAAGCAATAAGGTTCTCAGTGGCACTTCAGGGCTCTCTGTTTGCTCTTCTGTTTCCATTGATTTTTAAACTTTTACTGTGTTCAAATCCGTCTGCCTTTAAGCTATATGCTTGCCATCGTTCAGAAGTCAGACTTTTCAGAGAGATCCGACAATCAGCGCGATCATTTGACCAGCGTCCTTAAGAAATGAACAGTTTGTCTTTTCTTTGAAGGTGCCTGCTCCCCGGTTTCGTGTGACATGCTCTGTTCTACTTGACGTTGTCTGATCGCTTTACGCTCAAAATATATCACACCCTCTTCTATGTTACCAACGTCTATGCAAGGCTCGGTCTACTGAGTTTTCCATACACGTTTACAATATTCCAGCTTAGCAAGTTTCGAGGCTGTGTGTACTGGTCGAGTTATAATATTAGGTTGGAATTAGACTAACACCGTAGAGCAGATTTGCTGGCCCTATACTACTCCGACGAAGATATCTCTTCCAACTAGAGTGTCCGCCACCAATCCAAAAGCCTCTTTCGCGTACGAGGTATCCCACCATATATAATCTTCCCAATCCCCACCATGGCGACCAACGTCCGTACCTCAACCTTTACCTTTTCCCCCACGCAACGCCAACCATTCGTCCCTTACCTCCCGGCCTCTTTATCTAAAACTTCCACCACTTTCCCATCACCTCCTCCCGATCATGCCCTCCCCTTCCTAAGTCTCACCTACGCCACCTCCATTGACTCGACCCTCTCTCTGACTCCAGGAGTGTATCACCCAATCTCGTCACCCCAGAGCATGGCACTGACGCACTACCTCCGCGCTAGCTACTCCGCTATTCTCATCGGAGTAGGAACTGCCGTGGCTGATAACCCGGGTCTGAATTGCCGTCTTGAGAATCATCCTCCTGGAGCTGAGAACCAGCCTAGGCCTGTGGTTGTTGATCCCACAGCGAGATGGAAGATCAATAACGAATGTCAATTCCTAAAGCTGGCAAGGGAAGGGAAGGGAAAGGCTCCATGGATCGTCACGAGTTTGACCGCCTCCCAGTTACCTCGAGAGAATCTAGAGGTGCTTGAGCAGCACGGTGGAAAGTACATCACCCTACCCACTAGCCCTAGCGGGAGGATGGACTGGCGATTAATTATGCAGAGTCTCAAGTCAGAGGGCCTGGATAGCATCTTGATCGACGGCGGCGGGAAGGTGATCAACGACTGGTTGAGTCCTGAAAATAAACAGATGCTGGATTCGGTCATCGTGACGGTCGCGCCGACATGGTTGGGGAGGGGAGGTGTGGTGGTTTGTCCGGAGAGGAGGATGGATGAACAAGGGAATGCACAGGTAGCGGCGAGGGCGTGGGATGTGAGGTGGGTGGGTTGCGGGGAGGATATAGTGATGTGTGGGAGGTTCAAGGAATTTGTTTAGTGAGGGACAAGGCAGACAGGTATGGGGCTGGTTAACTGGTCTTTACATGCTGGTTCTGACTTTATGCTTGGCTAGTTTTATTTGATAAGTCGATACAAATTCCAATCAGCCAGTCTGGGGGTATGGTCACGTGCTCTTGGTCCATGAAAGAAGGACTTTCACCAATGAGCCACATAGCTCTGTTCATATATCGAGGACTATGCTCGAAGCAGTGTAGCAAGAACCATTGAACAAATAGTGAAGCGTAATTGATGCCGACCTGGACCCTCGATTGATCACATGATATCACCACGTCGGCTTACACCTCCGAGTGTACACTAGCAGAATCGTTGCCGCCGGACTAGAAATGGGTCAAGCAAACATCGATGATACCTTCTGGTGACGTAGCCTATGCTTCTCCCATGTGAAATGGGTGTCGGATTGCTTCAACTGAATGATCAGCGAGAAGAACTGTACGTACTGGGTGTTTTCCTCGACATTGAATGAAAGGTGAAGGAGGCCTCTCTCGAAGCTCGTTTGCGAATCGAGCAGTGCAGAAAAGTCGACAAATGTCCCAAGAGCTGTCGAAGCAAGGATACCTGGTGCTTGTGAAGTGCTTTTTGAACGGTCGAACCAGGAACCGAGTGATGTAAATAACCGCCCTTCGCCCAAAGTGGCCTAGAGCACTACGTCATCGCTCATTTGTGTGGTGAGGTAAGCACTGGGTGAGCTTATTACGTTTAGGCCAAAGGCGGGATTGTGTTTTGCGCTAAAATTCCCCTCGTCAACCAGCTTCGCCGTGGAACGACACACTTCAAATCTCCTCCTCTCTTTTTCATCCTTCCATCCATCATCCATCAACCACCATACATCTACGAACCCTCTCAATACCCTGTATCTGATCTTGCGATTGATTGATTGTCCTTTCGTAGAGCTCGACGATACCCTGTTACACTTATTAGAAGAGATACCCCTAAGCGCTACGTCAGCCGTAAGCTACAACAACAAACAACCGTCGACATGCATCGCACATACTCTATGAGACAGTCGCGGGCTCCTACTGTAAGTTCACGATGGTATGGAAGTATACTAGCGATTGATACTGATGTGCGATATAGGCCTCGCAGCTTCAGAACCCTCCTCCACCAGCATCTAGCACTAAGTCGAACCGTCTTTTCAAGGCGGGTTTTGGTCAGTGTTATTTCCTAATGTTATTCCCACCACGTAATACAAGCAGAGCACGTTCATCGGGCGGCGATGAGCGTAATCGCTACCTATGTACCACTCACTGCCCTAATGTGCGCATTTGATGCTCGCTGTCGCAAGTAGGGGAACCATTCCGAAGATTGCGAACTCGCAGCCACTTGATCAGACTCTGACTCAATTGTCACCTCCACTCTCTATGCAAACAGTGTCGTCCGCGAATGCTAACAACTCACTGTAGGCCATGCTCTCAGACATAAGGCAGCCGGTCAATTTGGCCCTGATCTCGCCAAGAAGCTTTCCCAGTTGGTGAAGATGGAGAAGAACGTCATGCGCAGTATGGAGCTTGTCGGTCGTGAGCGCATGGAAGTTGCTGTATGTCGAATCTTCAAATTCAAAACATTCAAGCTAACGATATAGCAACAACTCTCAATCTGGGGTGAAGCCTGTGACGAGGATGTCTCCGATGTCACTGATAAGCTTGGTGTCTTGCTCTATGAGATCGGTGAACTTGAGGATCAATATGTCGACCGTTACGATCAATACCGTGTCACTATCAAGTCCATCCGTAACATTGAAGCCTCCGTTCAGCCCAGCCGAGACCGTGAGTTCCACATTCCAAGTATGTGTCATCACTAATCCCACCCAGGCAAGCAAAAGATCACCGATCAAATCGCCCAGCTCAAATACAAAGAGCCCAATTCCCCCAAGATCGTCGTCCTCGAACAAGAGCTCGTTCGCGCTGAAGCCGAGTCCCTCGTCGCCGAAGCTCAACTCTCCAACATCACCCGCGAGAAGCTAAAGGCCGCTTACACCTACCAATTCGACGCCCTTCGCGAGCACTGTGAGAAGCTAGCCATCATCGCTGGCTTCGGCAAGCATCTCCTCGAACTTGTTGATGACACTCCCGTCACCCCCGGTGAGACTCGCGCCGCATACGACGGATATGAAGCCTCCAAAGCCATCATCCAAGACTGCGAAGATGCGTTGACCAACTGGGTTACTGCCAACGCTGCCGTCTCCTCCAAGCTCTCCACTCGTGCCCGAACCCTCAGCCAGCGTCGTGCCAACAACATCCGTCGCAATGCTGAAGGTCATGATCTGACGGGTCAGGATCAGCCCATGGATAGGGAGAGTGGTCTTTGGATCCCGGCTAGTGCGCACAAAGGTGGTGATGATGAGGAGGAGTATGACGAGGAGCACACTGCTGAGGGCGAGGATGAGAGTGCGTTGAATGGCGAGACGAGGGGTAGACAGGAGGCTGTCCCTGCCTAGATGACTTGCAGCTATTTCCCCGCTCTTGATTCCTCTTATCCATCCTCCTTCTGGCGCTGGGTTGGGTAGGCCAATATTCGGCAAATGAAGTGAAGAAAGGAGAATCGAAGCAACCAATACCACAATCAGCGCTTCTTTCTGCTTCTGCGAAGATGGAGGATATTCCCAGTTTCCTTTTCGTCACACTTTTCCTTTCATTTAGTCACGCGATGCTTTTACGTTGACGATGGATGATGATGTGGGTGGAGGTAATATGAAGTCTAATATTCGAGATGACGATCGAGGAGTGATATGTGAAGTGAGCTGATGGTGGGATGTGATGAGAGGAAAACGTGTACGTTTGGTAGCTGTAGTGGAAATATCTATCCACTTTTCTCTGATATCTATTATTGATGATGGTATGAGATGGAGGATTTTTGAAAGGCAAGGACACCGCTGCCCCCCTTCCTAGCAAGATTTCAGTCATCCATAGCAGTTTTCTCGGATCTAGGCAGTGAGATCTATATTCTAGATATGTGATACCTAAATGCGTATATCATCGTACTCTGTTCTATTCCATCCCCTTACAACGATGAGACAGCACATCAATTGGGACAGATAGATAGATAAGTATGAATCCCTGAAACCTAACTCCCTAATACAACACAACAGTCTTCGAGCAGGAGATAAGCACAGAGACAGTGACAGAGACAGAGACAGAGACAGAGACAGAGACAGAGACGGATAAAGATAGATATACAAAGATCTACATCGTCTCAACCTACCAATTAGCCAACCAGGCCTCCCTCCTCTTCCGAACTTGATCCCTGACCGAGATATCTTCGTTTTTTCTACCTTGTGCTATACTGTGCTGTGTTACCCCATCCTCTTCTATCCCCATCCGAGTATCAACCTTAAGCATAAAGCAATGAAACAGCCATTTCATGAGTTAATTTTCGAGATAAGTGAAGTGGATTGTGGTGGTTATGCATAGTTAGTTGAATGGATAAATGGATAAAAAAGGAATGAATGGGAATAAATGGCGTATTGTGGTAGGGGTATTGTTTGTTTAATGTGTGAGGTTTAGGAAAGGGAGTGTGGTTAGGAGGAAGAAGAAAGAAGAAGCGCAAAAAATCATCCCACTAAAAGACTTTTGACTCTGCGGTATATAGGATGTTTAAGAATGTGCCAGCACCGAGTTTTCGGAGTCTACCTTCTGTCTGACTACACCTCTTTCTTTCCTCGTCCTATCTTATCCATGTTTATCCAATGTCTAAAGCCTCAAATCCTCTCAAACAAGTCACGCCATTTATTCAGTCACGAAAACCCATCCAGATCAAAGTATCAATACCGCCCAGCCATACCCTTACAAATCCTATCCAAACGAACTATCGAGTCCCGCTATCTTCCTCAAGTCTTCCCATTCCGTCTTTTCAGATTTGGCAAATTGTGTTGTGTCCGAGGTATTTCTTAGATGATCGAGTCTCCAAGCGGTATGGCCCCCATGACGATTCGAACGAATGAACGATTCAAGCCTGTAAGAGACGCTACAACGACCTCGCTATGCATTCGTAATATCAGAACAATGACCAGAACAATGATGGTGAGAAAGTATGTGGATGGAAATAGAACAAGTGGAAATATACGTTGATGTGCTCGCTTCGATCGCTCTTGAAATGCATTCGAAATGATGAAAACGAAATGGATATCGAAGTTCGAAATTTGTAATGTGTAACACGCGTAAGGACTCCGCCCCCATCTCCAAAACATCCCATCCTCCAGACATCGCTCTGCACAGCCAACGGTGTGCGACATATCGAAGGACAAAGACTTGGCGCTAAGCAGCAAAAGCCAACGCCACCGCCCTCCCCACCAGCTCCCCCGGGAGACTCTCCGTCGGAAGACCAGGGATCACATACGGAGCACGCACTTCGAGTGCTGAGGTGGCGGATGTGGGTCCCGAAACGAGTGATCTCTTCCGTTTCCCGGCAGTTTGGCCTTGGATGACAAATTTGTAGACCAGGACGACGACGACGATGATTACTACTATGAGGACTGTGAAAATGAGGTTATCAGCAAACCGAAGTCTCGAAAGTGGACAGTGGTATGAACTTACCACCAATACCCAAACACCACCACTTCTTCTTCCTCGCACTCCTCGCCTTCACCTCGGCTTTGCCCAAGTGCACATTCGCTTGGACTATATCCTGCTC
>Ga0068631_100566_pt1 | contig 14592 bp, 10 predicted proteins | sample InSIn5gowninarea_2_FD_77434 | JGI IMG/M metagenome (GOLD analysis project Ga0068631, IMG submission 77434) | Clean room microbial communities from NASA Spacecraft Assembly Facility at Jet Propulsion Laboratory, Pasadena, California, USA -... ...
AAGAGACAGTCGGCACTCGTTCGATTTGCGCAGATTCGGCCAGCACCCAATGAGAAGCCAATGGAACGAGTGAGCGAACAGTTCAGCTATGACTTTCTGAAAGCTATTGTTCTTTGGCTATCTTCAGGTCCTGGAGCACTGATAGAAGGATTTAGCAGACAGTCTGCACGATCTGTTATAATGCGCAGGTTTCCGTGTCCGGAAGGTTCTAGTATTGAGGCTATCGATGAGCATCTTGTGCCTTACTTGATGAGTTTAGCGAAAGCTACTACACCAATATACGACTTGTCAGCATCGCCTTTTGAAGTAGACGAGAACCGCAAAGTCTTTGCATCTGAGAAAGCGGCCGTCCAAGCTTTTGCTCGAGCTGTCCACATGCCATTTGACGATGTGGTAAGTCGTGATGATGAGAGTTCTAGCAGTTCAGAGTCAAGACCTCAACCGAGAAGAGCGGCAATGAGATTCTGGGGCTTCAAAGTAGGAAGAAGTGTTTTATTGAATGCTGCCGAAGATGTGAATCACGCTTTTATTGATCAAGCTTTTGGTGGTAGTGGTGTCACACCGACAGATGTGCGACGGCAAGAGAGAGCACTGCGAAGGAGATTTCAGGACATTGAGATGGATGAGGAAGTTTCAGAAGTTGATAGTGCAGAGATAAGGCACGTTCGTGATCAATCTACAGACGAAGACGATGAGATGATTGATGTCGAGGAAACCGAGGAAGCCACACTCGACCTGGCTGAGGGCGTGGTCAGATGGAATGAGAATGATGACCATGATCCTGAACAGTATACACTGAATGCGACCGAATACCAAGAAATGCTTGAAACGATGCTAGGAGTCGAGGAGAATGAAGACGTATACGAAGACCTGGATGGAGACGAAGACGAAGAAAGCGACAACGATGACGACGAAGAAAACGACAACAACACCAACGACTCCGACTCGGACTCCTCCTCCTCCCAAACCTCAAACCCCGCACTCTTCACCTCCCGCGCCACCCGCCACGCCTCCCACCATCTACACTCCTCCCTCCCCATCATCCCACCCCTCCGCACCTTCACCGGCCACTGCAACGTCAAAACAGTAAAAGACGTCAACTTCTTCGGTCTCGACGACGAATACGTCGTCTCGGGCAGCGACTCGGGCCACGTCTTCATCTGGGACCGCCACACCAGCCAACTCGTCAATATTCTAGAAGGCGACGGCGAAGTGGTGAATGTGATTCAAGGTCATCCGTATGAGCCGGTGTTGGCAGTTAGTGGGATCGATAGCACGGTGAAGATTTTTAGTGCTGATGGGAGGGCGAAGAGGGATGCGAGGAGGGGTGTTTCAGGGGCGCAGGCGATGGATTCGAGAGCGTTTTCGAGTCTGAGATTTGGTGGGAGGGTGAGAGGGGCGCGGGCGCCGATGACTGAGCCGGTGGTGGTTGCAGGAGCGGAGGTGGACTCTGACGATACGGACACTGAACCGTTGCATGCGCCGAATGGGCTTAGCAGTCGCAAACGGATGGCGAGTGAGTATGAGATCACGAGCCGGAATGATCATGATAGGAGAGGTGGGAATCGTGATGCTTTTATCACTAGAGGTGTGTTGGCCAGGCTTGCTCAGCAGATTATGACGAGGAGAGCACAAGGTGGTGGTGGTGGTGGTGGTGGTGGAGAAGGACAGAATATTGGCGTCATTACGGAGGATGGGGAAATGGTTGTTGATACCGGGGATTGCGAGATTATGTGAATGTGTTAAGCATGGGTCTTGGTGCATGAGGACGGAGTGTAGCAAAGGTTATACAGCCGTTGGTGGCAAACCTAATAGATGAACATGATCCTACTATGCCTAGCTTTTTAGGAACATAAAGGATAGTCTCTAAATTATATCGAGGAGAAGTTAGACGGAGGAAGTTACAAGTAGTTCTAAAAGTGTTTCAAGGGTATTTCAAAAATACAAACTCTCTATGCCTGGATCATTAGGATTTCACAGAATAGTTGCGAGGTAATGTGATGAACAAGTTGGATGGAGGGAGTCACAAGTAGTTTGAAGCGTTTCAAGTGTGCCAAAAAATGTTATACTGTCCCATACATGATGGGCAGTCTTCACACGATGTTTTGTTGGTTTGGGATGAAGCATTGTGGACATGCGTCTTCATTGTGGTGATGTTTGAGATGTGGCGATGAATTTGAGATGTGGCTCTTGCTTCAACTAGTCTGATAGTCTTCACATATCAACACCTTTTTTGCATTCCTAGTGCGTAGACCCATCCGTGGTCGTTCAAAGTAGAATACGAATTTCGTACTAAACTTGAATCTCTTATATTAAGATGAAATCGTCTGTTATTCCGACGGGAAAACCTTTTCATAACCAAGTCATTCGTAGCGTGCTCGCTGTGATGAAACATTACCATCTGGGAAGATGTCTGCACAGATGTGGTGCAAGTGTTCCAAAGCTCGAAAGGGGTTGTGTGAGCTCCAAATTCGGTACAGCTCGTGGGCCGAATTTTGTGCTTCGAAATGGACCTGACGATATATTGCATCCATGTCAGCTACCGCTGTTGTTGTGGCGTAGTTCAAACATCATCAAGAGTCTGGTGATACACCAGGTAAGGTGCTTAGCGAAAGTAGCGCTGACGAAGGCGTGACTGGTGCCAGGAGTTTTTAAAAAGTTCGGATTACTCTCTCGTGCAGCTTAATCTCAGAGACAGCGCTATTGGGATGTAGTGCGGATTAGTAGTGAAAAGTCGCATGAGGGTAACGTGTGAAGAGTGCTATTGCGATTGTAGTCAAGAGTTCGTGCCGGGCCAACTGGGATGATCCGTCGCGCCAGTGTCGATGCTGACAGGTCGAGCACGTTTGGAGCCTGTCACAGCTCCGCCACCTGATGTGTTTGGATTGCTGGGCATAGCAAGTTGACTCTCGAAGGGAACTGCAGGATCTATAGGACGCCGGAAATCAGGAATTATGCCCAAGTCACCTTCGGCGTTGCTTGCAGCTGGCGTCGGAAAGGCTTGGATAGCAGTCTGATTAACAACGTTTTCGGGATCAACAGTCAGCGCATCCGCGCCATGCTCTTCCAGATATTTCGCGAGGGCGCCAAGGTCAGCCATGATCTTTGGGTAGTTTACGTCCGCAGCGTATCTGTAAGAAAAACTTGTTAGCGTCAGAAGGAGACAGGCGGGCCAATTCAAGGTCGTGCTATGTGGTGAGTGAAGGAAGTGCAAAATAACCTACTCCACCAAATTCTTGATCGATCGTCGCATTCTTTCAAAAGTTTCAAGTGATCCTGCAGAGATTTGACACATGGTACGGATCCAGTATACGTCTCTTTGTGTGAGATCGTTTCGTTTCTACCCATCCGCAATTCAGATATGTGTCACGGCCTGGCTTGAAGCTCACTTCTATGCCGAAGATGAAGGCTTCACCATAAGGCACTTGTAGTCCAGCTTCCTTACGGAGCATGACCCTGTTGTGTAGCATTATTGACATGTTGCTCATGTTTTGCAGACGTGCCACACCAGCATCTTTCTCCCAATAATTTTCGATGGTAACGAATGGCCACTTATTATGGACTGATGGCGAGCTAAGGGAAAAGCCTCTATCACCAGCCGAGAAATTATCCTCGAGCACAGAAGCAACAGCGGACTGGCTGGTGAAGTCCACAAAAGCCCTGTAGTGATATCCAAAAGTGTAGTCTGGTTTCGACTGGGCAAGACGTGATAGGTTCGGAGCTGTGGCAGGAATAGGTACCTGAGCCCACGGATTGGTTAGCGATTGTGCATAGGTGGTCATAATGCTCCAGTTATACTTGCCGTTCGGGTCCATTGCGTGTTGTCCAGGATTACCAAGTTGGGATCTCTGCGAAGTGTCCATTTATTGTCCTTCAGGAAATAACCGCTCATACGTCTGTTTGCTTGCTCTTCCGAACGAGTCTCAGACACGAGTAGTTGTTGTAAGTCTTGATAGTCTTCGCCAGAAAGCTCCGGAGTGTCTCGGAATGATCCCAGCTGTCTCAGCAGATCGTCCCAGTTACTTGGGTGAGGTGCTTTAGACTCTTGGTTTGCATCAAACACAAAGACCTGTGCAAGACATTCAGCAAATTGGGCAGAACTATCATTGGCAGAGAGCGTCCTCTTGTCGGTCCTCGTCGGCGAGCTAGTCGATGGCCGTCGTGAGTCACTTGGACTTTGATTAGTCGACGCCATATCAGAAGGAGGCGATACTGGTATATCAGAAGCGTTAAGCTCGATTGAACGAATGGGGGTATCGGCCGTCGTAAGCCAGGTCTCGATGTTGAGTCTTTTTGAGTAGTAAGTAGACTGGCTATCCTCGGATCTTGTTCGCTTCTGAGGTAGACCCAATACACGATATCTGTGTTCTGACAAGTCCATGGCGGCAAAGATATAATCAGGTAGCAAGAAGCGGGTAATATAGCCTGCACTATCAGCACCGATGATTTCCGATCAGGCTGTTTGTTGTGTTGGATGTATGTTGGGCGGAATGGACGGTTTTCGTACTACCTTGCACAGAGTCCACAGACCTTGCGCCTCGCTCTTTCCTAGTGACGAAGTGAGTGTGAGGAGGCCGCTGGGTACTTTTCAAGCCGGTGGAAAAACAATCCGACTTGGATTTCCGAGGTATGTGTGTTAGAGATGTGGCTTCAAAAAGAGAAAGAGGACAAGACAAAGATGCAAGGTGATATTGTCAACAGGGGATATCAGGAGAAGACGCAAGGATAATACGATAGTGACAATGAAGCATCAGGAAGCAGTTCAAACACATTGATATCATTTGTATTTTGTTGTTTGTTGTTTGTAGGCTGCTAAAAGGTTTAATGGTAGTCGACAGCGACATGCCCTATCCCTTTCCAAAGACGGGGACGTGCTACACCTCAAATTACACTACAGAACAACAACGATGATATACAAAATCTAAATAGACAGAACGAAACTCAGCAATTACCTGTTTTTATATATCCTTCCGTTTCAGGGACTGTTATGACATTCCATCGAGTTTTACTACTAGGCTAGTTCTAATCCCTTATCGATACGGATTGCCTTCTTACATGCAACTTGATACAAGGGGGCTTGTTTCAAATGAACAATACATCATATGAAAGGTGTCAGCTAGCTCTATCTTTCGTCTCATATATGTGATGTTTTTCTGCGCATGTAGTAGTATGTACAGTTATAGGAATGTCGTGTATGGGAGTGTCGAGAATAGGAAAGACAATCGCGCGACAGAAAGAAAGGTCAGTCGACTTGCCGTGACTCATCATACTATCACTCACACATCTCCAAGAACTAAGAAATCAAGCCTACTAGTCATTACCTCTCGCTACAATGAAGTCCTTTTACTAGGACTCTGCCACTTCTATCCTATATAGAGGTGCCCAACTCCTTCTCAAAGCCGGCTAAGACGCCAGTGGCGGCGATCTTTCGCTGTTCCCTTCGATGTCTACAACAAGGCTGAGCTGAAACCAGATGGTGCTGGCAATGAAAGGCCTGTACAAAAGTGACACTCTAGTAATGTTTCGTGATTACTTGGTGGGCACATGCATGCGCTGTCAGCATCTCCGCCGACAGAAGGCAGTACCTGTACATGAAGTGGCCAAGAGCGTGCTTTGGAGGGGTCGTAGAGCATAGAATCGAGAGATACTGGTAGAGTGCGCTGTCAACACCCCGCACTCAGAGTGTAGCAAGTGGCGAGAGTGTGCTTTGGGCGTCGTGGAGCTAGCCTTGTGTTGGGTAGTACGAGATTATAAAGGTACAAAACATGCAGCATCTGCAAGAGAAGTGTGATAGAGGTATGCGAATAGTATAGCGCGTGCCACTAGATATCCAGCATTGACGCTGTCACCAACAGCGTAACTTTTCTTCCCGGAAGAACTTGCCTAGATGGGCTCGAGAACATCATGCTATGCGCTCGCGATGCGGCATCAAAGCCGACGAACGTCTCACTGTTTCAGACATCGACGCGCATAACAAGCTTAAATGCATTGAAGGAAAATTCAGAACGTGCAATATGCAGGGTTGTAACACAATACTGGTGAGGTGGGGGTGCTACGTACCTTTTGCTGAGCCCTTGCTTGGAAGGTGCATTGCCATACCAGGATAGGATTGTATAAGCGATGCATGCTGTTGCCACGAGCAATGCATGCGCTAGTCCTGTTCACCGCTGGTCGCCTCTTGTATCGCACTGTCCAAAAAGGCAGAAAGGCAGTAAATGGTTTTGTGAAAGCCAGCGCAGAGAAGTATTCGACATCAAATCATTTTTTTCGATGTCGTTGATTTTTCGTTCGTGCCACGTCAACAAAGCTCCGCCTCCATTACCCAGTCTCCTCCCCCACGGAGGCGGGAAGCGAAGGAGTTTGTTGTACAAATCGACGACGACAACTGTGGAGGAAAAGAGGAGTCTGTAAGAGTTCTTTGCCCAGACCCTTGTGGTGAGATAGGCGGGGATGATCAGCTCGTTCCGGATCCGAGTCCACGGATGTGTCAGCGTGGCCGAAAAACCGTCGTTGCCGTCTCGTCCGAGCGAGGGGCTCGCGTGCGGTCGTGGAGCATTTGCTCGGCGCTAAGGCATCATTATTTGCTATTTATTGTCGTCGGTTATTGATGTTCATTGATGGGTCGGTGATCAGTTCACATGAAGAGGGAGTCGCGTCCGGACATGTGAGTGCCAATATTGAACTGAATGAGTTGACAAGAAGTTGAGACAATTTTTGCTTACTTTGATGTTTGATACATGTAGCCAGCCAGGATAGTTGACCGGTGACGTGACGAATCTACAATGTATTGGCGCCAACAAAGCACGTAAAGAAAGAAAGTCTGCCTGTCGTCTCAAGTTCGTTTCATGTGCTCGCTCGGATCTGGGTCCTCCGAGCCGAATATTTGACTTTACATTTGTGCCAATCACACACCAACACAACGCTGATTCAGTTTGTTGTTTATCTCCACGGAGGTGAACTCGGGTTGAGGACGCGACGAAGCGAGAAAGTCGCATCCAGATTCCAGGCTGCATAACGTTGGGTTTGAACCTGATGTGCTTGTTTGACAACGGTGTGATGTACTTATGTATCTTTTGTGGTGGAGGTCGTTTTTCCTCCAGGCAAAGGTTATGGAGCAATTTGTCGGTCTAGAAGCAGCTGGTTTCCTTCAGCCTGTACGGGAGAGGCGGATAGCTGGGTTACAGCATGAACTTTTACTGGTGTTACTGCAGGTCAAGGCGAATTACAGTGCGACAGTGACATATTGTTGTGACATCAGAAAAAAAGTGACGATGCAAGTTATGTCGAAAAGCTTGCAACAGCTGTCTCCAAAACAACTCCAAACTCCAGACTCCAGACTCCGCGCGGGTATTGGAAAATCAGGATCGACTTCAACCTGCTTTCTTAATTTTGCTGATCTGAGGATTATCCCGTTGCTCGTACCTATTTTCGACATCAAACATTGGTAAGCATGTGAAGTGTATGCCAACACATGCGAGGTCCACGATTCTTGTTGAGGTCGTAATCAGACGACGAAACGATTACAGATTTCGACATTTCAGCACAAGACCTCGACTAAACTATCGGAGTTGGCCAGGTTATGGTTGAACAGATCACCGTGTTGCTCAAGCCACGACTTGTCTGCCGTGCTCGAGCTTGTCGGCAAAGATGGCAGAGAGTGGCTTGCGAATATCGCGACTTTTCATTGGTTCGGGTTCTGCTTAGCTAACATACATCTCACCACGTTTCAGAAAAAGTGACATGGTCAAAGTATCGACATCACGAGATGGAATTCAGGCCGCTTGGAGGTAAGATATCAGGTTGTGGCGAAATATGAAAGCGTCAACAACTACAGCCGCCCGTGCCTCGTGCCTTGTGCCTTGTCTCTAGGGCAATGTTCGTCGCAGAGCAATGGTGGTCAAAGTGTTCTTATCTCAAGATCAGACCGTGCTTACTGGAGGTGATATCAAAGCAGATCAAGCAGATCATGCTGTATCGAATGGATACTATACTGTTGAGAACGAGCATGTGCATAGTGTATCGCATCCTCAGCAGCGTCGCCAAGTTGACAGCATGGTATTGTGCGCGAATCAGCATAAGTTGGGCGTTGCGATACGGGCACTTCCACCTATGTTTTGTGTACTAAGCCACGTAACGGCTCACCCTATCCGTGGTGTTCAGCTGTAAGTGAGCCAATAAGCCGGACCGTCACACTGACATTGTTAACACAAAAGCCGACGGCTCCAATCCGTTGTCAGCCAGCCAAGGACCAATTGCTTAGCCACAAAAAACTGCAACTGAAAATCTATGATGACGACTTTTGCTTCGTGATAGATGAGCACAAGCCATTTACGTCTTCTGGATAGAGGCAGATATTGACTCGTAAAGCATATGCGCCCAAGATTATTATAACAGATGAGATGAGGAGAACACCAAATATGTGCTGGCAGGTGTCGATAGACGCTAGAGCAGTATATGTATGGTGCATCAGATAAATATACAACAACGGGTGAGAGCTGGCGACGACGGCAAGGGCTTTGGAGGTTAGATTGTATCGCGGTAGGCAGAGTCTTTCATGCAGGTTGAATCTTGGACAGCCTGGACAGAAGAGACGCGATTTGCGATACTTTGATACATGAGACTTACCACAAAGACGAATTCCCCATCGCGTGGTGACGGGACGTCTTTGTACTGTGGTACTGTGGGTAGCTTTCTTAGACTCTGCCTGCTCGACCTCCTGACTGCTTGTTCCTCCCACCAAATTGATGCATCACAACGCCCCGAGCAAGCCAAGTCCTTGGTTGTTGGAGAAAAGAGGATTTTGTCCACTATAATCCCCAATACAATGCTTGTGAAACCCGCTCACCATAGACGTTGCCCACCAGTTGTATATACTCTTTGTCCGTGCAGGACCTAGACCGTTCAGCGTAGACGCTACAGCAGTTAGGTGAGGAGTAGATTGTGCACCAAAATTCGTTCTCGTCGTGTTCCCATTCGAGCTGCTTGCTGGGCGCCCCAAAGTTTTGCAACGTTGGTCCCGCCCGATGTTCGCGTCCTGACTTTCCCGCGCTATTTACCCCATCTATACTCGCTGGGCCCTCATTACTTTTTGCACGACCTATCCAGCACTCGACTTGATCAGGTTGCTGCTGCCGCCAACATCTCTTCTCTCCCTCTCGACGACCTAGCTCACACCTCTTAATATTCCTTCATCTTCATCAGCGAGTCCGCCCGTCTTTGAGCTCGCTTATCAATCGCTGCTATCGGAAGTGGATTAGCGGGTTTTGATTAGCTTCGCTTTTTTCCGTCGTCGTCAGCGACTCAACAAAGAGAAGCTGCGATTAACTTTGTTCGACTTTGCTGGTCAGTCAACCTCACCTAGTCAACACACAACACACACACACGGTCTTCCTACTAGGCAGCTTACTAACTCATTGCTATGTGCACAGGTTCGATGCTGTGTCGCTATTCATAACATCAAACTCCAGCCTCGGACATCTTTGTTCTTCATCTCTCGTTCTAAAGCCTAGAGATGCCTTATACTCCTCCATCCCGCTCACCAGGCCCTTCGGCCATCGCCAGTCCACTTGGTAGCCGTCAACATTCTCTCACAGAAATGCATCAATCGTCTCCACCGCGAAGTCCAAGACCAAATTTACCACGATCGGCGTACTCGGCCGCATATTTGCAAAAGTCTCGGCGAGGACCAACATTTCAAACACTATCACCACCTTTGGACGACAAGCCATCAGCAACGCACTATGAACACCCTCCACCAATCCACGTCGTCATAAATCCGAGCCTTCGACAATCACCACCTCCGATAACAGATGCCAAGGGAATGCCGGCAGGTGCCATAATGTCTCCACCTGACTCGACACAAAACTCCAGCGATGATGAGGAGCCATCACGATCCCGGCCGCGACAAGTTCAAGGCTTTGAAGAGTTGACTGACGCAGTCAGGTCTCTGGATGTCAGCCGAGAACCATCGTCACCGGCTGGCTCGGTCGATGACGGTAAGCCTTTGACACTCAAGCTACGATCCAACAAGAGGCTGCAAATCGACTCACCACGCCAACCGACACACTCTCACACCCAGTCCGCGGACGCAGCAACCATGTTCGAGCGTCGCGGCTCCCAGAGCTCTGTCAACACCTACAACAGCTCTGACAGTGATGATGAAGATCTCATGCCAAAGCCACCATTGCTGCGAAAGAAATCCGGCGAGCTCGTCAAGCCTGCGATTCGACCTTCTAGCCGCCGTCGACACTCTAGCATGCCAGGCACTCCTACCTTCTCCAAAGCTGTTCATTTCAATGACAACATCGAACAAGTACGACATTTCCTCCAAGTTGATCGACCTATTGCTGTCAGTGCTGGTACATCACCTGCAGAAGACCACGACGATCAGCACGACTACCAATTCACTCCCTCTACAGATGCTCAACGACCACAAACATCCAATGCTGTAACGTGGGAACTCCGCCTAGCTAACTTCCCAGCTGACACTCAAGAAAGAAGATGGCAACCTATCCGTGCTGACACACTCACGCTGTCGCCGGATCACAAGAGTCTCATTGGTGTTGTGGCAGTGGCCAACTTGGCCTTCAACAAACACGTCGTTGTACGTTTCACCCTCGATTACTGGAAAACCACATCGGAAGTTATTGCCGAATATGACCAAGAGCAAAAGATTAAGCCTCGGGAGGATGGTTACGACCAGTTCAAATTCTCCATCAAGCTTTCTGACCAGGCTAACCTTGAGACTCGCACTCTTCTACTGTGCTTCCGTTACGATGTAAATGGTCAGCAACATTGGGACAGCAATGATAACCAAAACTACCAGGTCGACTTCATCAAGAAGGTCAAGACAGTGGTTGAGGAGCCTAAGCGAAACGCACTCCCTCACAGCAACAAAGGTGCATCATCATTGCCTCGATCTCGATCCACACCGATGTTCGAAGAAGATTTCGGCAGAGAGTTGGAGACAGCTCAATTGCGGTTTAAGAATTCGCGAGACAAGCTGCAGCCAACCACACCACCCCCAACCATCCGCAAACACAACAACTCAGGGCAACAATTTGGTAGTCGTTACGACTTTGGTGCTTCCTTGTCTGCTGCCTTGTCAACTGCACAGGCTGCTCTCGGTGAGAAGAGTGGAATCAAGACCAAGCCTGGTAATGGAGCTCCAAAGGCAACCTACAACCCAAGCTTCTTTACTGGATCGCCACAAGCCAATTCTGGATCGCCTAGGCCAGAAGCTATGCTTGCTAAACACCAGACCTTGGACTCTCGAGCTTACCAAGAGTTTGTCTCGAAGTACTGCTTCGTGAGTACATCGACGACATCACTGTAAAATAATCTCTACTGACGCTTCTGGACAGTTTGGTACTCAAAACACCAAAGATGGTCGGCCGGCACCGCCATCGGATGGCAAGACCAACGGCACTGACGGTGCGTCGGATGAAGAAGTATCACCAACCTCACCACCGACGCGAAAGAACGATGATCTGTATGGTGTCCTCTCTCCTTCTGGGCCTGTGGCCAATGGATCCGCTGACGGTAATGCTCGCCAGAGCTCCCCTCGGCGATCCCTTCAACGCGCACCTACACCAAGTCTGAGCCCTCCTCGTGATGGTTCACCATCCCAAACTGGCTACTCAACGCTATCGTTTGGCTACCCATATCAGGGCTTCGAAGCGAAGACTCCTACAGCCATTCAAGGCTAAACAGCCTAATTACGACATTGTCCCAAATTGAAACGAATACCTTTTCCTCGATACCTCGCCATCAAAATCCTCTCTATTTCTCACTTTTACGGCTGTCCTTCAAGTTTGCTTCTCGTCACCTCCAACCTCTCACATTCGCTCGATGCATAATCATTGGAGCTGCGCTCCATGGCTGGAACAACATCTCTCATCTGGTAACATGGGGTTGTGATTGAGTTTAGGGCTTCGCGTCGACATGGGTGGTAAAAAGTCCTGGCTCACCATCATGAGGTGTCACTTTTTCTTTTTCATACTGGGTCTGGCAACAAATCTCCTTTCTTCTCTGCTGTTCTATTCTGCTGCATTTTGAGCGGGCGGTGTTGCGGTTTTGATGGGTTTTCTTCATGAGTAAAGTCTGGTAATGGAAATCTCCAAAAGCATTTGGAGTATTGATGGGTGGTGGTGGTGGTAGGGGTTGGTGCTGCTTGATCTCAGTACAAACACCGGGCAGAGCACTAGCTGGTTCGAGACGTGATTGACCAGAATGGATGCATTTTCTGAGGCATTAACAAGAAGCAAGTACGGAAGGGCATTATGAATGTCTGTGGTATCTAATGGCGCGATTGGCGGACAACACAACAACACATTATATAGAGACGATTGAAAGACCTGAAAAGCAGCGAGCGATTACTACATTCCTATGAAACAAATTATCATTAGACCTATACACAATTAACGACTTGACTTAAAAATGTTACCTTATTATACGTGTTGCGCTTGTGTCACCTTGTGATCGCTTTGTTCCCGTGTTTCAAGTTCCAGCTCAGACGTCACACATACCTAGAGAGCCGATGCACAACGCCTTCGCTCATTCATTTAGACGCCCATTATCCTTGCTTCGTCTCCGCGCTGTCCTTCTCCACGAACTTGGCCCAATGCGCTAAAAGAACTCGTCTTTATAAGGAGAGATTGACATGCAGGAACCGCACCTTTTGTTTTTGGTGATCTGCAGAGCTGTGCAGGACTCTTTGACAGTGCATGCATGAACACTGTCAGGCATGAGATATGGAGCGTTCTGCCAGAGCAGAAAGACACTGATTGTATTGTCTCCAAGAGGAGCAAGCAAAGAGGAGAGATGTGAGATGATTGTGATTGTGATTTTCATTGATAGGTGTGATTGTGATTGAGCTAGCCGGCTTCCGAACCGTGAGTGAACTTTCTTTGCTTCTCTCTGAGTGTGGCGACAATGGATGCCATGGGCGTGGTGTCTGGCCGTCAAAAGAAGCAGTGTGCATAGTTTCTACATTGGAGTTACAGATCGTCCTTGAGTGTGAGTTGGTTCGAGAGGGTCTGTTCTGGTAGATGGATGGTCTGACTAGTGCGTGTAATGAGGGAAGGAAGTGAGATGAACTTCTTTTGATGATTGATAAGATTGGTATTTGATGAGCTCCTCTTCCTTGAGCTGTCTACAGTAGCTTCTCAAAATTCTCTGTTTATTGGTTGAAGTTGTGTTGTGGTCTGTCGAAGGCAAGGGTATCTTCATTCGTGTTTGGGTGTTTCTGCCTGTGCTGGTCACTGGCTTGATGATATATTATCGCGTCTACTGTAGATAGATCAGAGATGATGATGCTTGCGTGATCTGCCTGGGAATGGTGGCCACATGGAAGGACGTTATGTAGCTTGACTAGTGATGCTTTATTGCAAGTATGGTGCGTCAAAACTGAGCCCAGCTTGTTCTGTCTGAGCAAGGTGAGAGCTTGGAGGAAAAGAAGTCAGAAGTTGAAGTGTCTTGAAAGATTACGTTGATTTGGTATTCAACTATCTGTAAAAGGTGTGTTTACTCCTTGCGGCTGTAACGCACTACAGCGAGGATGAAGTATAAGTAGAAGGCCAGGAGAAACCACCAAGTCTCAGCCGCGGCCTCCTCTGCCTCCACAGTCTTGCATTTCTCTTCCGTCAGCTTCATAATTGCCATAGCGGCGGCCTCCTCTGCCGCCAAGGCCCTGGTTGTCTCCTCCACTAGCTTTGCCATCGCCAAAGCCGCGGCTTCCACCGCCTCCAAAGTCTGGCTCTTTTGCTCCACCAGCTTCACCATGGCCGTAGCCTCTGCCTCCACAGTCTTCCTTTTCTCCTCCTCCAATTGTCCTTTCAAAGTCCCGATCTCCTTCTGCGCAAGCACAAGCTTGCTTCGCAGCTCAAAGACCTTTGCGCTGCTTTTTACGAGTTGCGTTATTCGAGTTGCAACCTCCTTCTCAGCCTCTACGACCTTCTTCTTCTCAGCCTCTGCAGTCTTCTCCTCACTAACTGAAACCTTCTCCTCAGCAACTGAGACCTTCTTCTCAAACTCTGCAGCCTTCTTCTCAAAATCTGCAGCCATCTCCTCAGTAACACGAAGGTTCTCCACAGCGACCGACACCTTTTTCTCAGAGATCGAAACCTGCCGGATAGATTGCTTGACTTTGTGCAGCAGACTCTCCTTTTGCAACTTGAACGCCGCGATCTCGCGCTCAGCGTCGGCGAGTTTCTGCTCAGCAGCATCTGCTCTCGAGGTCTCTGCTTGTGCTCGCAGGAGACTTCTCCTTGCTGACTCTTCCGCCTCTTCACACAAGTACTGGGCTCTTCTTTTGGCCTCGGTTTCAGCTTGAAGTTGGAATCGTGTTTGGGAGAGGAGCTCGGCAGTGTATTGGCTATCGTGGAAGAGTTCCTCAAACTCCTGATGGTTTGGCGTGTCATCCTCGAGGTATCTGATCGGTATAGCGCGATATTGAACAGAGTGAGTGATGTGGCGAGAGTTTTGGCGTGGTCCGTCCTAAACGTGGTCTTCGAAGGGCTTGATGTTTGTGCCATGTGCAAAAATTGTTGGAAGAATGAGGATTCTTATGTCTTTCGGCCACGCTCAAGCGGT
>Ga0068631_100567_pt1 | contig 14569 bp, 10 predicted proteins | sample InSIn5gowninarea_2_FD_77434 | JGI IMG/M metagenome (GOLD analysis project Ga0068631, IMG submission 77434) | Clean room microbial communities from NASA Spacecraft Assembly Facility at Jet Propulsion Laboratory, Pasadena, California, USA -... ...
CACCGAGCAAGACCACATCGTCGTGAGGAACATACACTGCTTCTGTTGAGCGACAAGGTTTGGGGTTGCAATGGTGAGAATTCCAGTTGGCATAGGTGGATAGCCTGTCAGGTTAAGCCATGTGCTGTTGATAGGTGTTGCATCGCCATGCCGCGTGAGTGTCGCTGCAAGAATGATACAGACTATGATGATTGTGAGAAGAACACTGGAAACGATGACCACCCATCGTCGTCTTGTACGAGCTTCAGGACCACCACGCCCCATACAACCCGCATTAGAGAAGCAGCCTCGACCACGCCAGAGACCACCGACCCTCTTTGCTACAGCATCTTCTTTCTCGAGACGTCGACGACGGGCTTCAATCTCTGGATCAAAGTGGTGTTGTGGTGAGATGTCCGTCACTGTGACTGCGGCTGTTGGCGCTCTCTGCGGTAGATCCGGGTAGCTCGTTTCAGCAGTAACAAATGCTGGTCTTTCAGACATTGGATTGTGGTTGGTATAGTTATTGACAATGATCGGAGGTCCATATTGCATACTACTCTTCCGTTCAAAATCGGATAACTGCACACTCCTGGAGGGCGCCAGTGATTTTTGTCCTTCGGGTGATATTGGTCCCAGCGATACTAGAGATTGCGCTTTCTCAAAGACGTGTTCGACCACTAATGAAACTGGAGTTTTCATTTCCGAGGCTAATTTTGAATCCGGTGCCCTCTCCGATTGTGTAACTGATGCAATGCTTGGAAGCTCATCATTACTTTTTGGTGCTGTGTATGGGTTAAGTGCAGACTCGGTAGCTGCCGCGCTTTGTGCTACTGGTGGTGAGGCTTTGTCTTTGACTTGTTCAGATTCCGATTCATGAATAGACTTCGTTGTTTCGGCCTTACCATCGAACAATGACTCAAGAGGTCTTGCTTTAACGATAGGTGCAACGTTCGCCACGCGCACGTTTGGAGAGAGCTCGTTAGGGGATAGCAGTGATTCCACGTTTCCATCTACCGTAGGACTTTTCGGAGGTTTCTGTCCTGGTGTGGTTCCTGCCTTCAGCTCTGGATTTACCTCAAAAGGATCTTCGATGGCTGAGTCTTTCGTATAAGTCACATCATGGATTGAAACCAGTTTAGGCGCTTTCTCGCCGCATGAATGGTTGATACACTCAAAATAAGGCTCGCCTGTCAACTGTTCGACAGCACATGCGTGGTAATATTCCATTGCTAGACCAAGTCGAGCAGGAGGTGGCACCGGCACAAGCTGTTCTTCATCGTCAATGTCAAATCGTTGTTCTTGTTCACCTTCATCTTCTATTATCACCACAGTTTTGTTGTTCCTCTCTCTATCTTCCTCCCACTCTGTCCATCTTGACCACGTACTACCCCGAACTGATGCAAGACCTGCTCGCCGCGGAGTTTCGGGAGATGTGTTGTGCTCAGAAACCACGAAGGATGGGTCACTTTGAACGGATAAGGTTGGCGAATCATGTTTCTCAGTGGCAGGAAATGGCAGTGGAGGCACAGGAGGAGTGTCAATGGCTTGTCGGCCTTTTCGACTGGCTAGTGAGGCATTGCGTAGCAGAGGTGACAACATCAGATTCCACCATCCTTGTGATTTGGGACGAACAGTACCAGGACTTTCAGGCATAATTGCTTCTGAGGATCCCTCTGACAACCTTCGTTGCCTAGCGTTGCATGAGTCCTCTTTTTCGAACGTCTGACCACCATTGCCTAAAATTTCGTTGATGTCGAAATGAGGCACGTGAGGGATACGCGAGGTGGGCATCGCTGAATAGATACTTGACACTGGTCTTCGAAGTCCACCTCCACCACTGTGCTGCAGCACCCAGGGTTTCTGATCCCCAGCTGGAGTGACCATGATTACGGGGGTCTTGGGCGTCGCTGAAAGCAGAGCACTGTCAATGGCCATATTTTGTCTGACCATCTCAACATTGCGTTCAGGTATTGTTATTCCGATGGGTATTCGCTGTACAATTGGAGAAGTTGGGGCATGCTGTTTGATAGCATCTTGCAGCCGCTGGAGATGCTTAGTCTTCTTCCAGCTTTTGGTGGAGGCTTTTCTATTTCGCGAGTTTTGTCGAGGCATTTGCAGGTCGCCCTCTTCTTCTTCCACAGGCGTTTCCGTGACATGTATTCCCTTCTGTGACACAACGGACAAAGCCCAGTTCTTTCCGGCACGTGCTTGTTTGGCTGGCACTGCGTTGACTGTGACGGCCTCGGACTTCATGGGCATATTTGGGGGTAAGAAACTTGTGACAATGTTCAACCCGGGCTTGTCCTTATTCGAAGACCTCTCAAGGCGTCTGTATTTTGCATTACTGCTATACCTTCCGTGATGGAAGGCACTCTGTCCACTTGTGCTACCGTCCTCAGTCTCGTTCAGAGATGATATCGAGAGACTCGGCGACTCGAAGGGATTTGTATTTAGGTATGGTTGTTCTTGGTGTCCTCCTGAACGTTCAATTCCGCCTAGCAATTGTTGGTGACGAACATCCATTCTGACTGAATGGTACAAACTGGTCGAGGTTAATCATGCGATCGGTCGAGTGCTGGGTACAGTAGGGGTTCGTTGAGTAGATCGGCTGCGATATTAGTCTTTGCTTGTGTTGTAGATTAAAGATTAATTGTTATGTGTCTGTCAGAGCAACATATCGAAACGCAGCTAACGCGTCTCTTAGAGGCCGGCAGAGATGTTTGGGAGAACTCGAAACCAAAACGGTAAGGTGACAAGGAAAATGCTCAAATCAATAAGGAATGAAGGAAATTCGTCTCAAAACAGCACAAGAAGAGCAAAATGAAGAAGGGCTGATGGTAGCCATGCAAGGTACAGGAAGATCGTCCATGGTTTTGAAACATTTCGTTGTATATTGAGGCCATGTCTTGGACGAGGACTCAACCTGCTGTGTTTGAGAATCAGTGCTTCATTCGCGTACAATACATGTGGGGAGATGAGCTCGGAGTGGTTCATAAGCGCAACCGCTCTAGGAAAGAAGAATGATTCCCGGTGCCGCAAGCGCTTGTCGCATCTTGAAGCAACTGTTGTGTAGTAGCTTAGACGATGAGTGGTTGAGAAGTAAGGAAAACAGCAGCAGTCAAACAAAGGCGAGATGAATTTCCGCTGCGGCGCGTGCGATAACCGGATCTGTTCTACAAAGCTGTCCAATCACAATCTTGGAATTTGTGGGTCTCGGACACCGATGCCACGATGATAATCAATTCATGTAGTGAATGTGGAGAGGTCTTCCTAACGTCTTAAGGGCTCTCGAAGTCATACCAACATGGAAAGTGCTGTATAGTACTGCACTGCAGTTCAAGCACATCGTGGGACCTCTTCGGCGATGCCGTGCGATCGGTGCAGGAGGTGACATTTTGATCTCAAATTCTTCTGCATGGTAATTACTCCGTAGGGCCGCTCCGGTTTCTTATTGTACTGCATGCACTCATCATCCTTACCGTGAATAACAGACTTCCGGCCCACGCGATGACAGGGAACGACTTGGTGGATAATACTTACTTCCAACAAGCCAACACCTTGCGTCTAGAACATTGCTAGCAGGGCATTTGCATGAACATCGTGTGGGGGCGGACGAATAAAGTTCCGCGAGACATTCAATATTGGACCACCGGCTATCTGCAAACACGAGCTAAGTTGATGTGCATGCCATGTCTTGATCGAACGTAACTTGGTACTGAGACTAGTACTAGAAATTCGTAGAATGGGACAGCACTCAAGCAGATCACAAGTACGATCGAACACTGCACGACATGGGAACTCGGATAGCTGGTGTTCCTAGGCATGGCCCTGGCCACTGTGTAAGGGAGCCCTCTCGAGTTCACCACCAGCTTGTACTACCGTCGTTCTGGCACCTGTAGAATCCTTCATTAAGTGCTACCCTCACGTCGAGGCCTGTGGTTCTGAAATGCTTGCTTGGTGAGAAGTCAATGTACTGTACATGTACGTTGATGACGTAAGCTCGCCGACTGTCCATGTATAAGAGTAATAAATTTGTTGAGCGCGAAGCAAAGGCTGATGACACATACAATGTTGCAAATGACAACGTGCAGATAGCATCATACTGAATGGACAGACAGTAAGTGAACAACCAAGAGCCAATCCTGGTGTCCCACAGATCGCCTTGATCATCAAATTTGAACTGTACCACGAGTCAGGAATTAAGATGAACGATCCCACCCACTGACAGGTGTATTGTAACATTCGCTCAGGTCGCTCGAGGTGCAGAGGGTCAAGGCATGAGATTTGTATGAGGTCCACTGGCCGGCAAATACCGGCGTGCGTGTCAATTTTGATTTGTTCCTTCATATCATTACCTACAGAAGCATAGCTTGATAGAAGAGAGAAGGTAATCGGTTGATCATGATAGATCTACCGTACGCCAAGATGAAGAGGAGATTGGTGTGACACAAGCTGATCGACAAGGTTGTGCATAGTCGTCGATCATTGTGGTTATACCAAGTACTGGTACCGTCCTACCGAATGGTAGATTATCACTCTGTACAGTATCAAGTAGACTATTTGAATCTCAACCTAGGTAGGTAGCCTTGCTTTCGGCACAATTCTCAATAAGGAAGTTGTAAGACAAGAAGTTAAATGGTTCAGAAGTCCTTGATTAAGAGACCGAAGCAAGGGTGAAATCGGCTGCATGATTTGGCCAGACTGAAAGCAATCGGCGGCATGCACAAGGACTTAAACGAAGCCGGGGAAGAATGGCTGATCCTTGACAGCACGCGAGGGGTGCCATGCCCGAGACCACGTGCAGGACGTTTGGTAACCACCAAGGAGTAATGACCTATCAAATGATACAATGGAGTGGTCTGCTTTACCAGTACGGGCATGTCAAAGTTGCACAGGTTGTGTAGCGAGTACCCATCCTGGCCGGGTTCAGTGTTTCAAATGATCAATTGAAAGTCTGCCAGCAGAGCCGCCATCAGAGCTCACGTGGCGGAGCAAAGAATTTCCTTCACCTTGTCCTCTGCTTTGTCAAACCCCAATAGCCAATGTGATGATGGTTTCCGTGGATGTCAACAATCGCCAAGAACCAGAAATGGATGACTTCGCATTCGACCCCTGTTCAAGTATAGACTGTGCCTGTGGTGAAGACACCATGTTCAGTGTATTGAATTGCATAAGGGGGTTTTTGAGAGGTCAGTCATGGCACTGGGCATACAGCACTTGAATAAATGTTGTGCAACAGATGCACCACACACGTAATTTGCTGAATTAAGTCTAACTGACGCAATACAATGGTTTCAGCGGTAGTTGTGGTGTTCTTTAATAGGTGCGGAACGTGCAATTGAGTTTGGATTGATTCACTACCCGAGGAGCCAGTACTTGCACGTCCATAAATCCTCAGGGCTGGAGACTAAAGTACTCCTTACAAGGCGCAACAGGAAGGAGGAGATAGTGTACTGTACATCTGTTCGAGCGGACCATGACCGAATATTGACCTTCTGAACCGTGCAGCTGAAGTATGGTACAGTGCCAGTGCTGGGAACATGGAAATGGCATGCATAGCTCCGAAGCCTTGACATGCAGACTGGTGGGCTGCCAGTGGTACGGAAGCACTGCAGGCCAGGGCAAGACACGTGGGCGCCGACTCGGTAGGGATCCACAGCAACGCTTTGATCAACACCCTGCACTAGCAGTACCTGTTGATCGTGCGAGCATGGCATCTGGTGTAGCAAAGTGCACTGGCCATGCTATAATTCGAAGCCGCATCTGGAGCATGCTATTACTTCTCAACTGTATGACAATCAGTGAGGTATCAGCATTTCCACAGATTGCGTAGGTGCAATTCACGACAGTAACCCTCGAAGCTGGCCGGAACTATGAGATGGTTAGCGTCAAGCCATGACCGTGAGACCCAGCCAGAGAGCTAAATTATCGCGTCCAGTGGCAGAAGCCAGCACTGTGCGACAGGCACCTCCCCTCCCTGCTAGCCTGCCTTACAGCGGGCACCGTAAGCCAAACCAGTCTGATTCCACAACTGCCACAAGCCCACTCGGTCATTCATTGGCATGAAATTGGAGCATTTACTGCCTGTAAGAGATGGAAGCATGATGTTTGTGGTTAGGAGACCGACAGGGTTGAAAAGGTTCAGAAAAGTGGGATCGGCAGTGGTGGAGAGTCCATGCCATCCTCCCGTACTTGGTACCATTCCATGCTTCTGTTCGCCTCTCACGCAATGTCTCCGATGCTGTTATTCGTAGCTTGTGATCCGCTCCCGCATTGTTGCGCATGGCTTGTACATGACACTTGACTACAACAGTAACAACACCGCTGTACCTGTCCGTTTTCCTCCTACTTCGTTCGGCAGGCTTGGATCTCTTTACTGCTCACTGGTGACCTCCTCCCGACTAGAATACTCCGTACGGTACTCTTCCTCACTTCTCAACATTCAACTGCATCTGCTACTTCGAACAATTGCGCACCCGCCGAGACAACTCTTTCTCCCATCACAGCGTCCCCCACGGTTGACAATCAACGTCCCCAAAACTGCGATCTCTCCATCTTCCCAGATTTCTGGAGCCGAACCAGTATCGTTCATTGTGTTACGCTACATCGATCAAGCCAAGTTCATACCCGCAAGACGATTGATCTATCGCTCGGCCAACCGCATACGCTCTTTCCCTCGAAATCGTTCCTATTGCGGAAGCGTCGAGTCACAAAGTTTATTGCGAGGAGACTGTAGCTACGAAGAAATTGCGGGAGGCCTCCAGTTGGTGAACAGTGACCACAAGAGCCACAACTATTACGACCTCATTACTATCTAGTACTCGGTTCTGTTGGGGTCTTTCGCGATCATCCTCAACGACAGTCGCGCAAATTGCGAACTACACGTATCGTACGCAGTAACATCCTGCGTAGTTTAATAGGACTTTACATTCGTGGCAGTACACCAGTTTCACCACTTACTGCTGTACCAGCTTTTGCGGAGAAGTTCTACCTCCACATCCTTGTGGACGCACGTCCCTGCAGTCAAAGTGCAGCCAGTCATTGAGCGAGGTCGTCCGAGTCGTACAAACTCAGCGGGAGGAAACTTTTACTTGAAACTGGGTTGCGCCACATACTTCCCCTCGAACTTGCTTCGAGAGCGATACTATACAATTCCATTTGTGAGCTCACAATCTGGTCGCTGTTGGAGTGCACCCAGGCGTCATGGAGACTGCTACAGCACATCGTCCTTGGGCGCCGACCATGTCTCCTATCCATCCGCAAACATTACCTTCCATCCGTACATTGACAAGAGATGTGGATAACCGGGCATCTGATAAGGGAACATTGAGTGCGGCTTCAAATATGACCCCCAGAGATTCTGCTAGTAGTTGGACAGGTACTACCGGAATTCGTAAGCAATCCGGATCACTACTCGCTGTTGTGGACTAATTGGTATACCAGTGTCCCCATCTTCAACCACGTCTAACAACACAATGCCCTTTCTTACTTCATCTACGAACCACTCTCCCTTGCATCAGTCACAGCCATATACCTCAACAGATCCGAACATACTGTCTCCCAACTTCTCATCGCGTCGCAATCCTTCCATACCTAACCACAATATTGATTTGACTCAACATCGAGGGAGTGGCGATTTCAATGATTCGAGGAGGGGAAGTGTTGACAGTCGAATGCATCAAGGCATGGACGCTTTGCGGCTTGGTGGTCCAACATCTCCGTACAATGCAAGCGCCAACGCTTCACAATCATCTTTAGCTTCCAGTTTACAGCAACAACGTGGCATACAGACCAATGGTTTGAGATTATCTGGTGGTCCAATTTCTCCTCATTGGTCTAGAAATGGCGGGCTTCGAGGTGTCGAGTCGAGACTGCCTGGCCGAATTGCTCCTCCGATCATGGAGAATTCCAGATCTGAAAACATCTTCTCCGAAGAGCCTGTGAAAGGTCAAGCGTGGGCCTTCCCAGATCCAGACGCTAACGTCTCTGCTCCTTCTATACGAGCGTCCACTATTTCTCGAAGAAACAGTCAAGCATCATCCTTCACAAACTCTCTTTACAGCGAACTTAACCGACCTTTACCTGCAGGACAGCATGGTATGACTTGTCCCATTGAACACCCCTCATTTGGATTAACACATTGTAGAACTCCCAGATCACCATCATCACACTGCCATGCCAACGCATGAACGAATACAGCACCTCAAGGGTGACCCGGACTCCCCTACTGGTTCTACACCTTACAGTAGAACACCCGAATTACGAGTAACACACAAGCTTGCTGAGAGGAAGCGAAGGAGTGAAATGAAAGATTGCTTTGAGCAGCTGCGAGAGAAACTTCCTGCTCACCAGAACAACAAGTCTAGCAAATGGGAAATACTAGCGAGAGGTAAGTAGTGGTCGGTCTTTTAGTAATGTAGGCAAAGTTAACAGTCAAAATAGCTATCGATCATATCTCGGCGCTCGAAGGTCAGAACAAGTCGGCTCGAATCGAGTTGGATCGTCAAAGGGAACAAATGCAACAGATGGAGATGCAGCTTAAAGAGATGAGTGCAAGGATGAATGCTGCTAATTACCCACAACCTCCAAATGCAATGCCGACCAATGCGATAGCTTACAACAGCTCCAGATACTCGAATGGGGATGAACCATCACGGACTCTTCCACCAATCATGAACGGTGGTGCTATGCAAGGGATACAATACGGCGAAAGCGGACGATGAGGGCAGACGATCGGATGGTAAGCCACAAAATAGATGTCGCACATGACAAAGCACACAATATGACACACGCCACTTCGAGCTAGATGAGTTCAACTCGAGGTCACACATTCCGGCGTCAATGACTTCAAGCGGTCAACATTTCCTCCGGCTGCACATACACAGCGGAGGTGTCGGCCCTATTGACGAGCCGCGTGCTCACGAAGACTAATATGTGCGTGTACGAGAGAAAGAAATAGGCTTTCGCTGTGTTCATGAAAAAGATGGGAAACCAATACCGGGCTCTCGACTGGGGCCAGGCAATCTTGGGAATGCTGGCAGAAACATATCTAGACGGGATGGTTGTCTGAAGTGTTCTATATAACTTTGATGATACAATAATGTCATACTTACAGTACCGAATGTTAAATTAGTCTGCTATCTACTTATCTCTTCTTCCGTAACCACGTGTTCTTCTAGATCAACGTTCCAGCAATCGAGTCAGCGCCAGGTACGTTCGTACCATTCACCGAGCCTTGGAAGAACAGCACTACCAATTATCGTTCGATAAGGCAATGTATGTGTGGTACTTTCTGGAGAGCACTTCCCGTCGCTAGCTCTCTATCTGAAAGCAACCACGACGCAAGACTATCCCGCATGCCGGTCAGTCTCGTGGATTACGAGCCATGGGCAATCCCATTACATCATTCGGCGGATCTTCTGTCTGTCCTCGTCTACCTGATATTGTACTTCTAGGGATCTTCGGACTCTTCCGGTCACAACTGTGACTCCAAACCTCGAGTCGCTCCCCATGTGTTTCGTCTTGGCGACCGCTTGGCTTCACGCTGATCTGGAATATCAAGCAGTGGTTTTACAGAACGTTCTCAGTAATACGCCAGGCTGAGTCTTACTACCTGGCACGTCCCCTCTGCCAATTTCACGCTAGAAGCCTTTCCCTTCTTCTAGCGCTTCCGATAAACCAATCGCGGATGCTCTCTGAACCAGGGCGCGCTTATCCACGCTTTCACGTGAGAGTCTATCCATGCGATGTCACATCAAGTCCTGCCTGACTGAAAGTGCCTTGCATTGCCTGTTCTATCTCAATATGCCTGGTTTTCTCTCGGGACTGACGCAATCTTATCCGTTGCAGAATACTCAAGGCATACCGGTTGAGAGTACTCCAATATCTTCTCCTCGATTCCAGTGACCAAAAAGTTGAGGTCACAAACGCCGAGGTTCATTTATGGCCAATGTGAGTCGAACGTGCTATCAGCTCTCTGAGTATGCAACATTTGCGTCTTGTCTCTAGATCATAAAGTTTCATCTCTTCATACGTCGTCCTGCAGTCATTGCCTTCTCGCTAAGCAGTTCAGATGACCTGCTCCAGAGTGGAAGTGATGTGCAATAAGGAAAGTACGATGCAGTCGTTACCATAGCAAATATAAAACGCTTGGGGTGACCTCCCTATGTTCTTGCTATGTCGGAATCAAACCTTCGAAATCTCACAGACAGTAGTGACACACATGCCCCCTTTCTATATGAACAGTGACGGCTTCATTCTCTCTGATAACGACCTGGAAAAGTACAATGGTCATCATCGAGTCGACAAGTACGATCTAGCTGAAGATGCAGCTCAACCGAATATCACCCGCGTTGAACCAGATACACCGGTTGAGGAGCTCAAGCAATGGCTACGACCAACTGAAATCAGAGAGGACGCCGTTGACCGATGGAGAGCCAATCCAGCGCTCAGAATTCTCCTCATCGAGACTCAGAACCAATTCAGTCGAAACCCCGAGAACAACCCAAGTCACCGAACCATTCCAGGACAGACCGAGGTCATACCGCACCCTGATAGAAAGAAGCATGTCGAGATGGTCAAGGAACTCTTCCAACATGCTCGACTTCCACTCGCTGCCGTCGGAGCGTACACCAAGGCTCATATCACGTTTTTGACATCCTATGAGGTTTTTGGTAAGGAGGGGATTTGTGGTGGCGATGTAACCAATTACTACTGCTCCGGAACCTCGTGGAGTATTGCCTGGTCGTATTTCCACAAGACACGTCATACTGCTGCCATCATGTTCTATCGTGAAGGAGATGGTGTCCTCCGGCGGAACGAGTTAGAGCACGAGATCCTGCGACTCAGGCAACATATCACACATCCAATGCTGCTAGCGTATATCAAGACACATGTCAGCTTGTTGTGGACGTTTCATCTACTTGAGCAGATGAATGGTCAGACCTTCGAGATCGAAAAAAGTGTTGGGCTAGCCACCTGGGATTGGGTACTGGATAGAGAGATCGAAGCATACCGAGATCCTGACGCTGCTGATCCAGACTCAGAGGAGGCTGTTGCAAGAGCGCAGAAAGCTGCTGTGGAACGATACAACGTACTTAGTGGCAAGTTAACGCACATTCGTTTCCGGCTACGGAGCTTCAGAGAGCAGATCCTATGGATACGAAGATCAAATGGCGCATACCTAACATCTCTAGAAGATGATCAGCGCTTACATACAAGGCAACAGGAATGTGCTGAGCTCGAAGTGATGCTGGACCGAATGGACGATTTCACCAAGGTATACTTGCATGATGCAGATACACTAGCGGAAAGACTTGGCCAGCAAATGTCTTCAATGCGTGATCTAGTCAAGCAAAGAGACTCGAGAATCAGTCTCGCTATCGCTGACATCAACAACGAACTTGCGTGGCAAGGGAAGAATACCAATAGGTATGGTTGATCACGTTTCTCAGCTGCCCACAGTCTCATGTCCCATATTTTCCTAGAATTCTATCTCACCTCTTCTCCAATAGTGCTATGATGGCAATTGCTGTTGCTTCGTTCATATTCCTCCCTAGCACCTTCATCGCTAGCGTATTCGACACCCCAATTTTCAACTGGAAACCGAGTGATGGCTCATCTATCATCACGGAGCCCTTCTGGATCTTCTGGACTACTTGTGGCCTGACAACGTTGTTTATGTGTCTTCTCTGGGTGATATACATCAAAACTCGGAATGCTGTTGCCCGAACTCGTCGTAAGGAGGCTAGGCAGGACTTCCGCAAGAGAATACTGCGGACGCCAACACTGATAAAGCGGACGACCCGATCAGGTCCCTCGATTGAAAGTGAATCGGAAGATCGAAAGTGGTTTTGGTTTTGGCATTCTCGTGTAGGAGGTGTGGATGAGGAGAAAGGCTTAGGGATACTGAAAGCCATATCTTTGGAAAGGATGGATTCACCACAGCCGGGGGGTCTGAGGTCCTAGGTATGGCGGGTTTCTGAGCAGTTCAAATCCTGTGTCCGGGTGGCAGTCGCAAAGGCGTCTTTCTTTCATAGTAATGCAATATCTTGGTTTTCTCTCGTCGGTGTTCGCAACTGCCACTTCCTCCCCTTTCTTCCCCACAACCGCGCTCTCCTCCCTTAACCTTCTACCCTTCTCCAACCTATACGCCTTTCCCCGATTCATGCCCCGTTCATACTTTCCCCACCTCTGCTCGTGCATGTACATGTTCCACGTCAATCCCACCACCTCCGCAGCATCACAACACCCCTGACAATACACACTAACCTGCCAAGTCCGTCTCGGATCACTCCACCTCCAAGTCCACGTATCCTTCGGCTCACCAAGTACACCACACCGCCTACACACAACACTATGCTTAACCTTACTGCCACGCGGATACATCCCAGACCGCATCCCACACTCAATACACACACGTTTCAACGCATCCGGACCCGCCAAGTTAAACCGCCCAACACTACGACCACGACTGAACGCTGACTTTGTCGAGAAATGCGGATCGTCTGTAACGGACGGCAGCCAGCGTAGACATCGATAGCACGCGAGATGAGTCGATGTACATGTGTAGCGATCGGCGTGGGCGCGCAGATCAGGGTCGAGAGAGGAGCTGGTGTAAGAGTTGGCACTTCTCAGCTCTGCAGCAATTCGGCGATAGTGCTTCAGCCTTGACCATTCGGTGCCGACAACGATAGAGATTCGGCCTTTGAGTGGTGGATTAAACCCTGGGCGATAAATCCGAGGTCCACTTGTCTTTGCCACTGTAACCATCACCTCCTTCAACACTCTCATATGACTGGTTCGAGAGCATCGACTTTACTGATGTGAAAGACAAGCGGGTATTGTGAAATGCCAAAGCCAAACTCTACCGTCTAGTTGCTAATGATAGCTCCACTGTATCTTGCATAGTTCATGCTCCGTCAACGAAGATGGAGTTGCTGACGGGTATATAGGAATGGCGTACCCCTGGCTTATCAAACGTTTTCTCCATTCAAGTCACACATAAACAACGTAAATTATTCTCGACTATATCTTCCAAACACAGCACAGTTCAATCTACTCTTACCATTCAAGCAAAGTAGTCAACATGTCCGTCACTTCATCCCGCACAGGATCCTGGAGTTCCACGACATCCTCGCTTCAGCCCACACTTTCCAACACTCAATATGATTCATATGATCTCGAAAGTCGAGCCATTGAGATTCTCACATCTCTAGCAAATTCTCCACACAACACTACTTCAGTATCAGAACACATATCGCCATCCATCAAATTCGAGCATGGAGATGATCTCCCAATCTATTCACTTCAAAGCTATCTTGCCAGATTTTCAGATATATCAGCGAGATTTCCCGGCTATTGTCTTGATGTCAAAGAAGCTTGTGTTGATGAAACGCAAAGAAAGGTGTGGGTGCGCAGTGAGATTACTGGGCTGCCGAATGGTTTAATCAAGGAGAGGATTGATATGCTTACATTTGACAATGAAGGCATTCTGGTTGGCAGTTTTGATCACATGAAGGTCAAGAGACGGTTTTGATTGATCTTTCATTACTGAAGGCAGTCGCACAGTCAGACTGTACAACCACCAACATAACTCTCATCCGGAGAAAACACAATTACTCCACCCGAAGAACGATGACGAATTCAGAGTCATGCAGCTGCGCAACGTCAGCGCCCACTTCGATCACCGATTCGCTGTGTCCAATGCTCATTGCCCGTGACGGCCTCACGCGTCGTTGTCGTAAGACCACCACACAGAAGAGTGGCTAGGCACGACGTCGACACCCAACAGCACCCGAACAGTTCAAGAAGTGCATCACCACCACCCATCAACAGCCACGAGTTACTCCGACTCCATCTCCAACATACTACACCTCATACCAAGCTCACCAAAATAAATCCTCGAACAAACGTCAAGTGAAAACCACAATCACCAAAACAAGGTATTCACACTACGCAGTGAAAGAACCACAAAGAAGAACCATGCATCACATCAGCAGCACATTGATTTCAAATTATACCCATATCAACGCTATATATTATACATAATATTAACATCACAAGTCTGTTATGAATCAAAACTTAAATACTCTTCTGGCCTTGCGTCTTCGTTTACTCTATCTGTATATGATATCCTTTGACGGATTCATCCCGTGTAGATGTTTATCTTGCTGCTCATACATCCGTCCTCAATGCTAGTGTCACATTTACTGGTATCATCCATGTCATCCATCCATATGGGGCCGGCTAAAGTGTGGTCTCGTGAACATTGGTTGTTTGAAGTACTGTAAGACGAAGACAGCCTTGCATCTGGCATCATCATGGAACAACTCCCTAACCTATCCTACCCAACCACAACTCCCAGCATCCTCCCCACCGTCCAGTCATCCATCCAACATCTCACCCACAAATACCTTCCTTCCTACAATCACAACCTCCCCCCTCTAAGTTTCACACTATCAACCCTCACCCCCTCATCATCCTGCTCCTCGACCGACAAATCCGGAAAAACCCTCGGCATAATCCTGCGTGGCGTAACCCCCTCCACAAAATTATATTTCTCAAAATCCTTATCCGTATACCCACA
>Ga0068631_100569_pt1 | contig 14508 bp, 9 predicted proteins | sample InSIn5gowninarea_2_FD_77434 | JGI IMG/M metagenome (GOLD analysis project Ga0068631, IMG submission 77434) | Clean room microbial communities from NASA Spacecraft Assembly Facility at Jet Propulsion Laboratory, Pasadena, California, USA -... ...
AGATCTGTAGTTTCTTGCTCCTTCTCCAGAAATTGTCCTTCGGCAGTGAAACTCAACGCTGGAAGAGGTGGAGGTGGCCGATAGAGATACATGGTCCTGTGCGGAGGAGGCTCGGGGACCGAATCTGAACCACTTCGAAAGTGTGCAGCAGCATGAACAACACCGTTGCAGCTGTTGATGATCGCCAGCTGGCAATTTCTCCTTAAACTTCTGCTAGTTTCTGGCATCTGTTCTCGAAGACTCTTCGTCATTGTCCTACCGCAAAGGGGACGAGAATCTGCTTTGGACCACAGTGTAGCAGTTGGATGATGGAAAGACTGATTAGGAAAATTCTGTGATTTTTGTAGTCATCCCTGGATATATTATTACGTGGATCGAGAAAATCAGGCTGAGTCGAGGACTTCAAAGCCTCCTCCCGTAGACAATCGTCACAAGAACGGCCAGCCGGCATGTCGAATGTTCGGAGCTGATGCTTCAACACTGCGAGGTCATCGGTCCAATGGGTATGAGGCGTTTCAGCAATGGCATGCACAATGATGTGTACATGCAGGGCGCCGCTCCCCATGTGCAAAGACCCCGGCAGAAGCAACACGATTCAGTAAGATGCTTAGGAAGAGGTTCGGTAACGATAAGCTGCGTCTTCAGTCTACTACAGGATCCATCCCCCCTTGCGTACAGAATTCATGTCTGCGTGATCAGTCAAGCACATACCGGCATTCTGAGGCTTGAACCTGGATGCAGTGTGTAACCGGTCTTAGCTGACAATTGTCAATTCTTGTGCGCGAGAGGTATACAGTACATTTAACTATCATATCCTAAGGGGGCAAGCCCGCTGCCTCTACATAGTCCCTGAGTCAACCGAATATGAGGGAGCCAACATATACAGTACAGCAAACAACAGGTGTTCGGAATGCTTTGACAAAATCAGTGTAGCAACGCGACGCACAAGATATTGTAGGAGGAACCAGTCAGCATTTCTTTATGGGTGTTAGCACGCATTAGCGTAGAGTAAAGTTCTCACCACCATCCGATAATAGTGCTAGAGCTTTTGCTTCAGTCCCACCAGATATCAGTACCACATAATCAGTGCTTTGCGTAACCACGTTAAAGACGGTGGGCAGGTCTCGTTTCTACGCTAAAGCGTGCAACAATAAGCAGGACACTGACTGGAGTCACAGTATCGGTCACTCTGTTCAGTACAAGTGACAAGCTCCATACCATATCTAGATTCTTCCTCTTCTCATGACACCCGGAACATAGCTCTGTATAGTTTCTGGACTAGTCTAGAAATGATGAGCTGGGAGAGAGGAGCAAGAGGTTGCGAGCTTTGGAGAGGAGTCGATAACATCACGACCAATAACCCACCTGCAAGAAACCCAGCAACACCGAGTTCATATCCAACAAATTGGAATCGTTGTTGACGCGCCGCAAACCACATAGGGAGTAGCTGATAGGCGGGCTAGGCATGATTCGCGGTTTGGCGAGGTTTCAAAGATGAAATCCTGGGCAGTCTCACGTCCCGCTTTCCTGCAGTGTCGAGGTTCAACCTGCAGTGTTTTCCTGTACTCACTGCCTCATGCTTGAAGATTACAAGTGAAGCACCTGCACCAATTACATCTTGAAACTACGTATGCCACGGCAATTCCTTCTGTTTTACGCATGATCCGGCTCTCAGGGAACTATTTATAGGTTTTGCTTTGCTACAATGTTTTGCAAGCATCCTCGACAACACTGGATATGTTTCCAACGATGGTGCGAGCATTCAAGTCAATACGGGGAACGCGACTCTGACCAGGATAGATTTAGCTTGCTCTGGACTCTTCTCGGCAGACAGTACTGTGCTTGGTACCTCCTACACTAGTTGGATCCGCAGTTTCAATTTGTCACACCTCTCAAGCAGTGCTTGTACTTTCTGTGACTTGGTGGATCTTATCCACAAGACGTGCCTGAAGGACGGCAAACAAAAACCCAGGAGCTAAAACCATTAGCGGTCGAAGTTCGGCAGGGACAACAAGTAAGTTGACGCTGACTACACCACCTGCACCATCAGCACCATACAGTACAGAGTCACCTGCGCGTGGATCACATGGGTCGTCCACACCAACTTCTCCTAAATCGTTCGAGATATCAGTTGTTTCATTCCAGTTACTTCGCATCATCCCCCTTCTCAATGATGACTTTCTCTTTGCAGAAGTCTTTCTTGTTGGAACCTGTTTCTGCAACAGAGTATTACTTCTCTCGGCTGCCACACTTTCGTGGAGGATTAAGTAGTAGTCCTCCACACATACAATTCACTAGTACTCAAAGTTGGTGCCAAGCCACGAAGCTGGCAGGATGTTTCTGGATCCGGCTTACACTACTGGTAGACTAGACTATCAAGTATCTCCAGTGCTGTATCTCAAGGAATATATTGTACCATTGGCTGACGAAACCCAAATTCTGACGCAATGGCGTACGGTACGGTGTCCCCAACTCTGAATATTGAATTTTCGACACGAGTTGCAGGCCACTACAGTACAGTTGCCAATGGACGCAGCATGCCGTCTCGACACTATATCCTCTCAGGCTACCATTCGACGTTGAGTCCGGTTTCTTTTGGTGCAGAACGAGAAAGTTTTACCGAACACAATGCCCATTGCTGTGAGAGTCGTACAACAAGCGGAGTGGACAAGGGTATGAAGTAATGGGATTCACGGTAGTAGCTGCAGTAGGTTGCATCCGCGGTTTTGAATGGGCACAATTACGCCGGGCACCTTGTACTTGTTACGTAGATTTGACATCGATCAGTGATGAGGATTCCACTTGTGTTTACACGACCGGCGCAAGTGGCTATGATTACCGCCGAATTCGAGCAAAATTTGGTGAATCGCCGCTCATCTGCGGCTAACTTCACTGCCCCCGGCACCAGTAGTAGCATCAGCAAACCACTGCCATCGTCTCCGTCAACTGCATCTGGTTGCATACAGCTGACCCCACCGACTTCTGACCCCCCAAAGGCAGATTGAGAGAGCGCCGCTCCCTTGCCATCTTACCAAGGAGTGTAGCCACTTAAGACCCAACAACCATCCTTGGTGCTATTGGTTCATGAATCCCATAGATTAGACAGGGATCGAGCCTTGTTTATTACACTAAGTACATGTGACCTTTGAGCTACAGTACTATGCTTGGTGAGTTGAACAAATAATAAGCCCCCTTGGTAGCGTGCACAACGGTTTAGGCCGATGAGAAATGATTCTATCATGTGTCCTAGTTGGCCAAAACCCCTATGCACGCTAGTAAGGACACTTATCTGTTCAAAGTGCTCGACAGTCATGTCCGGGATCAGTTTGCAACCAAAATCTACGGTATTAACCCGTTCGGGCTTCGTGAATCGGCTCCAATATATCTACCCATGCTACTGCTTTTACACCACATGAGCCACCGGCACGTCACCCCAAGAAACCCTCAGCTAATGCACCATATCAGTCGAACAGTCTTGACAGACACTACATATAGTACCTACACATATCGCCACGATTTTCCGCAACCATTCCTGAGCTACAGGGTTTTCAAACCCAACCCTCTATATTTTTTGTTTCGTGCACCTGGGCGCAGTATATTTGGTGGCCCTAACTTACCTTGCCCCCATCCGGTATACGCATATACAGTACAAAGGATAAACTCATACGATCGCCCGGAACTCAATCGATGACAGCCTAGATATCTCGCTATATGCTCCGCAACATCGCAGCTGCGAAATCCTCTGGACCTGAGCCTCGCGCCTCACGTATTTGCGTCCAGATGAGCAGCCCTTCTAAAAGGATGTTTCGCGTTCGGTATCCCAGGCGTTCCTACAATACATCCCTTTCTTGCCGATAAACCCACTCCCTATGATAAGCCGGCCTTCTAACGAAAAGGATGATTTGAGTTATACTCCAGGATTCTTCACGAAGCTCCATCCATTCGTCCTAGTACCAAATGGCTACGTGGATGATATTCAACTCAAGGCAGCAATGTCCAACTTAGATGAAAGCGTCGTTCACATATCCATTGCACGTGGGTTTCCTAGGTACTAAAGTCCTTGTCGACAGCCCAAAACCATTGAAGATCATAAAGTACAGTACTGCCTGCGGGGCTCGTTACATTACGTTAGCGATAAATTTCCGAACCGGAGCTCAACACAAGTCACACTTTATATCTCCAACGATGAGCTACCCTTGGGCGCCGATCTTCTACTCGGTAAAGACTCAGGGCCGTTTCCACGAAGACCAGATCCGACTGTCACCCCTACCGAACAAGCTTGATCGAGGATGTGAGAATTGTTGCCTTCTCTATGGCCTGTTGATTCTACAAGCTCTCTCTGGGCGTGTAGAATCGTTGAGATAGCGGGTGATTGATCTTCGTGAACAGAGGGAAGGAGACCGATAACAAGTCAAGAGATGAAGCCCGGCAGTAGCAACCGCCGAAACAGGCAAAGGAACTCGATGTCGCTGTTATTGTTCGTAAAGGCTACCTAATCAGCAACAGGAACAATAGCAGCAGGAGAGGTAGAGCTGCTCAAACTGATAATTCTGGGAGACTGCGGAATTTGGATGAAGTGATTCAACAGATCTTGCCTATGTACCATTGGTGACATTCCCTCCGTGTCATTTTCGTGACTTTTCGTGCTTTGACCTTGCCCTCATCTTGGTTGTTTAACGCGTCTTCGCCGTCGACCACATACATTTTGTGCCCTATGATTAGTACCGTTGTAACCCTCTCGATCGTCCCAATTAGGCAGTCCAAAACTGTCTATACCAGAATGGGGGACGTTGGTGTTGAACGCGAAATCAAGACACACCGCGCAGCGTCTCCGAAAACGACCTCAAAAACTACTATCGACCAGTTGAAGACAGCGGACGCAATAGTAACCGTGTAACGCATGCAAGTTAGAACCCTTGTCGAAAGTTCCATCCGATTACAGCCCCTACAACTGGCTCTGTACGGTTCCACAGTCTGTCACTGGACATTTCATGACCTACGCTTGGGTCGACGACTGTGCATCGGCTGTAGAACTTTCTATATGGCACGCGGTATCCAACCATCTTCGTCAATGGCGGATCGAGGTTTATTTTTATCATTTCTCATCGAGTTAATATTCGCCTGTTGACATTTAGGCGTTGTGGAAGTAAGTCAGAGAGGTGGATGAATATCATTTAGTGGTCAACATTCCCAGTTATGGTGTTATAATACAGAAAGAAGAATATATGCAGGGAAACCTAATATAATTCACACTTAGAAAACCTGTCGAGTCTGTTTATTTGAGACCCGGAATACCAAAGAAAGACGTCAAATAGGGAACATCTACTACATTGCTATGAATGCTGGTGATGGAATGTACCAACATGAATGACAGACTGCGCACACAAAGCGTTAAGGAAAGTTCGACGTTGGGACTTCGTGATTCCATCAACGGCTGCCGAGGATGGCTACCCATGTGAACCACCGCCGCCAAACATCATTGTGATCAAAAATGGATGCAAAAGGCCATGAAGAGGGGAAGGTTCTCATGTAAATTATTTGCAAATGATTTCATTGCTGTGGCTCCTACGTGGCTGGTATGATAGATGGTCTTTGCTGGTGGGTGGTAGTCCCCACCGGCTGTTGGTGGTCTCGTTGTTCCTCGTATTTGATAGCTGGAGATGGTTGTGTAGGTCGCTACGGCCTCCCTGGGTTGGTGATTGACTGAATACTACCATATTTTGAGGGTCGGTATGACATACTGTTCCTGGAATCCATCGATACTGGACTTAGAGCGGGAATTGGCCTGGCCATAGTAGTGGGTGGATACATGATGCCGTGTGATTGCCCGCCATCTGCCATAGACGTCGGTATCGAGCTGGTGGGTGCAGGTGGCATTGTCCTTCCATAACCATTCTGATCGTAATGACCATACTGTGTTCGATCTTGTCCCATTTGCCCTGTAGGAACGGGAGCTGAGAGATAGTTTGGTGCCATCGATGGAATCGGTCCTGTATACTGAGCGTGCATCGGCGACTGTCCAGCCATCGGCGGATATGGCTGTGATAGGTAGTACTGTGGCCGCTTCCCATATTCGTACCCACCACCGGCTCCCATGCGGGATGCATAGCCTTGTCGACCGGCCAATTCGTCCATATCCTCACCGTCCTCAATTGGAGATCTGAAGCTTTGCTTTTGAGTCAGTTCGGGCCGTGGTCGAATATACTGCAGCGAATCGGTCTGCGAGGGAGTAGGCAAAGAACCAGCCATGACATCGTTCACGTTGTAGTACGACACAAGGTGGTGTGTTGCGCCCTGAACTGTTACACTCATGGTCTTCTTCACAATGCCATCCATCTTGAATCCATACGAGTCGACCAAGCTGCCTATAAGTTGTCGTTCTGCATCCGTCGGCTGCCGCTCGTTGCCATACGTTCCAGTTGGACTCCTCGAAGATGAATATTCGCGGGGTCGACCCTCACGTCGTGGATAGGGCTCCCCTGGTCGACTCGGTCTGCTGTTAGGCTTCTTCATTGCTCGCTTCTTCTCTCCTGGAGGAAATGGTTTGTCGAGCTCTCGATACACCAGGAAATTGCCCAATATGCGAGAGGGACTCCACGTCACGCCGTCCGTCCATCTTTTGATTCCAGACGCGTTCTCTTCGTAAATGAATACTGAACCACTTCGGATCAAAGTACTCCTCTCTCTGTCATGAGGCCGTCGAGGGGCATGAGATAGATGACCCTGTAGACACCCTTCGAACAGGATAAGCGCATCTTGAGTTGTAGCTACGTGACCGGTGAAGGTAGCTTGGAGAGCTGCACTGCTCGAAGACATGATCGAGCCTCGGCATGAATCCGTACGGAACGTATTGGACGTCTATTCGTGAGACAATGATCTCAGCGGAAAGTGTCAGGTGCAAACGACAGTGCAGAACTTGAAAATGAACCAAGAGCAAAACTCGAAAGTTGAAGAGCATACTACAAGTGCTGGACGACCGTCACTTTCGTATTTGGTATATATCCAGGACCAGGAAAAGGAAACAGGAGCCACGTAGTTCGCATATCTGATAGATCCCTGTTCTACCGTAGCGTTCGAGTCAATTGGAGACAGCAACCTGTACTTTCGCTCCTGCAATCTGTAAAACCACTGTATGGTCGCGGATGTGACAATGTATCGAATCGAGATTTACCTTGCACTAATGCGTACTAATACTGCACAGGGGTGCTCACTTGTGGCGGATGCGAGCATGCATTCAGCATCAAGCAGGGAGGGGACTGTACTTGCAGGTGTGTATACACGTCAACCATGGGGAAGCGAGAACGGCGTAACCTACCTGTAGATTATTGTCATTAGTCCCAAACCACCAGACTTCACGTGGCGTCGCTAGTCTATACTGGGACTTGGCGCATTTTCAAATGGGACACTAGTTCCGTCTGATTTCATTGTGCACGAAATCGAGTTTCGTGCGTAATATGGTGGTTTTTGGTAGATTTTAGACCAAAGATCGAGAAGAGCGACACGCCAACCGGAACCTGTCCGTCCCATTTCTTCGCTGCGTTTTATCCACGGGAACGAAATCGCGCCATTTCGGTCCGATCCACCAAACGGTCCCAGTCTTTTGTTGGAATGGAAAATCCGCGTTTTTAAGCTTCGACGGACGTACACCGCGCAACTGCGACAGCGAGGTCACTACCCGAAGTAGTGAGAGTCCTGCAGTGGCAAGGGTTGTAGAATGACAAGTGTGGATCGTTGTAATAGCATGTATGTGGTAGGTACATATATCTAAGAAGTATTAAAGTCGAAGATAAAATGACCGCTAAATATCGCGTAGCCGCGCACCTTCCGTCCGAGGCCTGTCAATAGGTATTCATCCACCGGAAAGATCCCTCCATCTTTAGATGATCGAAAAAACAAGATTCTTCTACTTCTCACCAAGATGTAGTATCAAACAGAAGGTCACCGTCGCTGTAATTTATTTTCTACCTTTTTCCACTTCTCGGGAACGACCTTCAACTTATGTGCAACATGGGTGGAAAAATCACCTACTAGGAGTTTTACTTATATGTGAATACGCTACGTATTAGGGGTGAAAAGGAAGGTGAAAAGGTCAAAAAAGGACGCATGACAGGGGAAAGTGACGTTGTGAACTCAGACTCGCTGCCGCGACCATTGACCCCTGCGCTAATGAAATTAGCCTTTGATGGGCTGCGTAAGTGGCTGCGAGTCTGAGCACAGAGTGCACTGCTGAGACTAGTAGATCATTAGCTGCGGAAGAGTGCATGAAGGTGCAGAACTTATGAACAGTTTTTTTGCTACTGCACGTGACCCAATCTTGGTACAGTCTGGAGGTTGATGAACGGTTTCATTGGCTCTTTGAGTGGCAAAGCCTTGCAATCATTCTTGAATAAATATGTACTCTCCTACAGCTAATAATCTACCGGGAGGTTTATTATACTTGTACAGTTCCCCATGCAGGATCTGCGGCCCTAGATTCAGGTAAACAAGCTTGAATGGCTGGAGCCGAGGTCGAGGCTGTTTCGTTTACGTGGACTGCGCGATATTTACGTACAATTTGGCTTTGTTCACGTGAGAAGGCGAGCTCATCAACAATGCATGTTGGCTGCACTAGTTGAGTCTCTACAGTGTGCAAATGGTCGTGCAGTTGCCTCGCCGACGGCCTCGATCGTTTCGCCGCGACGGGGATGAGCAGGGCGTCCCAACTGCAAAACCGACACGTTCAATAGCTGTAAGAGGTAAGATAATACGAGTAATCGAAGGGCTTGAAGTGATCGTAATGGTCGTGTTCAACCTCTTATGGTACAGAACTGTTCGCGATCGAGACTTCGGCTTCCGAGGTAGCTGAGGTTGGCCTCCATCCGAAGTGGAATCCTGCCACTCCAAAGGCGCCGGACATAATACCTAGCAGAATCTAACCAGCTTATCAGTATTGCTACTCTTTGATGATATCTGGTTCGTCATACGTATAGCTCCAGACCTCTTCTGGCACTTTTCTTCAGCATCGAATTTCCTTCTTTTCCTGCAACCTACTGCTTAGCAGCAGCGACGGTCTTTTGAGCTTGAGCAGCCATGCTGGCTCGGAGCGTTCGTGAATCGGCGAACATGGTGGGCAATGTGGGAAGGGAGTTGTAGGTTGAGATATTGCACGCAGCGAGATGCCGTTGACGATGCGACGAGGTGAGCTCGGTCGATTCCCAATGATACGGTGCACAACTGTGACTAATTTAGATGACGGAGCTGGGCAAACTGGGGTACCCACCAAGCCAAGTACAGCAGAAAGTCACGTTATGTCGATCATTGCAGTGCCTCTGACCTTATCAAGATGCGTCCACGGACTGTAACCTTGTGCTTCCCTCCTGCTCTGCGCAACCTGTTACATCCTCGTGCTTGAGTTGGCAGGTAGCAAGCAATAGCAATCGCATTGAAGCAGGGGTATCTTATTGTCGTTCGCTCACGTTCTTTGCCATCACGACCCGTCGCGCATACCTGTTCCAGTCTTCGATCGCTTACACCACTTCTGATAGTGCACCTGGAACGCTCTCCTACAAGCAGCTGCCGGCGCAACTATAGTGTCGTTGAGATCGCGCCTAGAACATTCTACATTATGGTTTCATCGTGTGTTTGACAACATTGCCCTTCAGTCTGGTCTACAACGAGTTGCACATAAACCATTGTGATGCGTGGCCGTGGCTAATCGGCCATACACTGCGCCTGACTAGTGAGACCTCGTATGCTACATCACAAGATGGTCCACTCCTCCACGCGCACCGCCTACCGATCAGGCAGCATCGACGACGCCCGAGCCCTGCTTCGCGACACTGCTGTTCGCACTCTACAAGGCGTGCCAACCTCCTGGCACAGCATGCCACTCCGTTAGAGTACTCTCAAGTATGCCTTACTCCCGCGAGTATGGCTCAGACGCGACGGTCAAGACGTGGGCAATCCCCGCAAGGAGGCAGACAAGAACCTACACCGCGCCTGTTGCAGAGCTAGATAACGGTACTATCGCTGTCAACACGTCGGAAGAATTTCGTCATGTGCAACTGCCGACGCCCGGCGACAGCGCGACGGACGTGTCAAGTCAAGCCTCAAACACACCAGAGGTGCAGAGAATCCGGCAACGTCCAAGGAGCAGGTCGAAATGCACGTCAAATGTAAGGAAGGTCGCTAACAAGGGTACGCTCGTCACGACTATACTACACATCGAGGACAGCGAGAAGCAACGCAACATCGATGGGGATACATTAGTTGAGGGTGCCAGTATGAGTCAAACTTCCTTATTGAAAGACGGCATTGACGCTCTCGATCTTCAGTGGAACATGAGCAATGTCTTCAGTAAGCAACCCGCAAGGAAAGAGGCGGCGACGACTGATGGGGAAGGAGAGAAAGAACAAGGAGAAGAACCAGAACAAACGGATGATAGCTCAATAATTGAGGTTGCTGTAGAGGACTGCCTGAGTTTCGAAGAGGACAAGCAACAACGACAAGCCACAAACGTTAAGATGGCAGAAAACACTAGAAGGTGGGGGCAGCGTCGCAAGTCGGCAGAGAAGAATGCTACTAGGCGATCCTCACGAGCCTCAATGCCCCTGAGCAAGGCTAATAAAATGGTCTCCGGTACCACATCCGTTGTTCCTGCGAAGCCAACTCGCGATGTCATGTCGAAGAACAAAGTCAAGCAGCAGGAAACAACCAGATGCTTCGAGGAGCAGGAACCGATTTCGAAGAAATTTCGCGTTGGCTCCCCATACACCACTTCACAAGCGTCTAGTGATAGTCTCTCGTCAGTCAACCGGGTCATGCATTCTCCAGCACCGAAAAACAAGAAGTGGCTCATTTCAGGCCTCTACGCCGGTCAACGCAGAACATTCAACGCCTCTCTAATCGAGTCGGAGAACAAACGGAAGTCCACTTCCGCCACGAACGCTCTCTTAGTATGTCAAGCCTCTGAGGAGAATCGCGTCCTGCCGATGCCCATGTTCGCCGGCACTCGCCTCCTTACAACAGACCGTGACTTCAAACTGCCCTTTGACATATTCAGTCCTCTCTCGATCAGCCAACCAAAGCCTGACGGATGGAGAAAGGTCAACAAGAATGTCTTTGTAGGCGATGCCGCGGATCAGTGGCGCACCTCCAAACTCCTTGAACATTCCACATGTCTCTGCACACCTCAGACGGGGTGTGACTCGGACTGCATGAATCGGTTCATGTACTATGAATGTGATTCCCGGAACTGTAATCTCAAGGAAGACCAGTGTGGGAATCGGGCTTTCGAAGGATTGAGGCAATGCGTGAACAAGGGCGGAAAATACAACGCTGGCGTTGAGGTGGTTAAGACGAAAGATCGAGGATATGGGGTGCGCGCGAACAGAACATTCGAGTCGAATCAGATTATTGTGGAATACACAGGCGAAATCATCAATCGGGAGGAATGCGAACATCGTATGCACGGCGTCTACAAGGACAATGAGGTAAGCTTGATCCTCCTCTTCTCTCTCCCTCTTCCTAGCTGTTACTCCTCCCCAACCCTGGCACTCGCGTATCTTCATCTACCAATTTAACAACATATCTTCAGTGCCACTATCTAATGGCATTCGATCGAAACATGATCATCGATGCAACCAGGGGCAGCATTGCGAGGTTTGTGAACCATTCCTGCGCACCTAACTGTCGTATGGAGAAGTGGACTGTGGGGGGAAACTTCGCATGGCACTTTTCGCTGGCGACAAGGGTATTATGACAGGTGAAGAGTTAACTTTTGACTACAACTTTGACCCAAACTCTTCAAAGGACGTACAGGCATGCAGGTGTGGCTCCGAGAATTGCAGAGGGGCGATAGGTCCTAAAGCCAAAAACGCACCAAAGATGTCAGCAATGACTGCGGGTGCAGAGGGAAAGACAGAAGGAAAGCTTGCAGGCGCGAAGAGGACTGCGGACGCCCTGATGAAGAGCAGCCATCTCCTTAACAAACGACGCAAAACCAGTGAACCAGTTTCGAGATGACGAAGCTATGTACCTTCTGCTTTATCAATAGCATCAGAGAAGGAGTTCGTTCGCTGTTCCTCTGGTAGTTTCCTCTTAATTGGGGTGTGCTCACAAGTGTAACCGACCTGGAGCGTTTCAGGTTATATACCCCTTAGTCTTCACATTGCCCTCAAGTGGCCTGTCAGCATAAATGGTCTCTGCATAACCATTTCTCTATCTCTTCCCACTCACACCACGCCATTTCTATCTCAAAATTTGTTCAGGGTGTCCACAGCATCCCTGCAATACCTTTCCAGATCTCACCTTTGACACGATCATCTTCCTACCGCCGTCTTTGAACGCTACCTCTGTTCATTTGGAATCAAAATGTCGTATACCATCGTTACGCCCTCCTCTCGCACCGACCGAGTGACCATCTCCGACGCAGACCGCAGCCAATACAATGTTATCGACCTGAATGCGGTCAGTATGAAATAAAGATGTCCGGAATGCGGCGTCAAGATTCACGACATGGCGTGGCGTCACGATCCTACCCAGCAGTCCGATCGCCAGCAATGGTGCCGTATCACATGCGATTGGTGTGATCTTGAGTGCCAGTATGAGCCAGTAGCCACCACAGGAATCGGAGTGAATGAAGGGCCTGATAATGAAAATCGGTTCCTTTTGCCGTGGAAGGCTTGGTTCAAGCACTATATATCGTTGATTTTCGCTGCGGGCCAGTATCCACGATGGCTCCGAGACAACTTATCTTCTGATCCTCGTGCGTATCCCCACTTCAAGTGTCAGTAACCGAGCTAACCATGTGATGGCAGGCTATTTTCAATCGGTCCGCAGTTTTCAACAACATTGGTACGATCCTTTGCGAGATTTTGGTGGACTAAGGTAAGCGCGACTGGCGCTGAAGTAATCGAGGTGGAAGAATGAAGATCAAGACGCACACGAAGTTAATAGGTGAAATTGAATATATATCGTCACAGAGCTGTTGTTCGTCATGATATGAAGACCTGAATCAACGAGCGAGAAGTGGAAGGTCTAGTGCTCGTGAAACCGTGTTGGCCTTGATCAGAGCGACAAACATCTTTCCATCGCATTGTAGTATCAAACTGTCCCTCTCAATCACAGGTTCTTGCCTCCCTTCTCTTCACACCCGCAATCCCTCCGTTACTTAGTTTTCACAGATGCAAGTTGTATGTGCGATTTTAACTTTAGTGATTCCATAAATGATGTGTAGGATGTACTTGTAATTACCTTCGTGGCGATGTAGATTGGGATCAACGTGTTTGCTTTCTACAGCAGCAGAAGACACAACGCGGAGGATGTTGCGAAGGGACTCGCAGCGGAGACTGAGGATGCGAGAGGGATTGATACCAACGAGTATGAGTATCCGCAGTCTATAGTGCCGCTCGAAGGCCTCAGGGCGGTCATTAAAGCTTATCGACTGAGAACAAAGCGTCAGATGCTGATGACAACGATGAATACGATGTACATAAAGCTATTTACATTACTGGTCGATGTCTTCGAAGAAACGCAACCGATATAAGAGACTATCAAAAGCGACCATCGTAGGAAGAGTGACCGCGGCGCTAGCGACTCCAGTCTTGGATATCAACAGGATGATGAATGAAATGAAATCTTTACCATCGCAGCGTGTTCTAGGATCCCGAACAAACATACTAGGATGCAGACCACAAGAGTCTAGATGCGTTAGGTGTCTAAGGCCTGAGATTGGGCTTTATGGAAACGCAAGTTGGAATGTGTACGAGTGGTAATTGAGCTCAGCATGTGTGAGCGTATGGAACCGATGTTTTAACACGTTTTATACTAGCCATTAGAGAACCTGGTTCTGTCTTCTAAGACGCCACGGCTTTCCTATGTGTGATTAAGCTGTTCTGCATTTTCTAAGAAGATGTTCCACGATCGGTAGTAGTTATGGCGTGAATACTGTCATACTTGAGTTCCTTACCTAATATTGGGGCATTGTATGGTCGAGGTATTATCTTTTTGGGAGCGGCTGGCCGGTTCTTGCGAGCCAGCGTCCGAATACCTAATATCGTAGGCCGCGTTCAGTTCAGTCTTGGATTTCATGTTGTCATCTGGTTCGTTCTCGAAAATGTGGGGTGGGTTGTAGAGCATGTTTCCATGTGTAGGTATGTTAGCGATTACTGTCGCGAGGCATTGTTGTGGTCGAACGTACTGTATGCATGTCCTCGTTATAGATGGAACATAAGACCTAGCACGAGGTAAATATGTTGTGGTGCGTCAGGTCGACGCACACGAAAAAGATCATACAAATGCCTGAACCATGTTTACCCGTTTGGGGAAATGCAAGATTAGCACGTAATGTCATCTTTATCACTTGGTTTTTCATTGCGAAGCACGGTCACACACTCAGTATAGCACGTCTCAATATCCCCAAGATCAGACACCCAGATGTGTAGCCGCGAAAAAAGCCTATATCTGTGATAGAGTGTGATACGGCCAAATTGATGTTAAACCCCCAGCTCTGAGCACCACCAGCTTTCG
>Ga0068631_100572_pt1 | contig 14471 bp, 15 predicted proteins | sample InSIn5gowninarea_2_FD_77434 | JGI IMG/M metagenome (GOLD analysis project Ga0068631, IMG submission 77434) | Clean room microbial communities from NASA Spacecraft Assembly Facility at Jet Propulsion Laboratory, Pasadena, California, USA -... ...
CCTCTGGAGATCATGCTCCAATGCACGGAAAGCCTCGACTGATCCTGGCAATGGGGCATGAGCCGGCCCAAGCTGGACAGTCTCCACAGTAGCTATTGCAAGACAGTGACGCTATAAGAATTGCGCGTATAATGGAGTAAACGTGAGGCAACGGAGTGCGGGGCTGGGGAATAATGCAGTAATGTGGAGTAATGGTGGAGAATCCTTTTCAATCCAGAACAATCTGACTCCGTCCGACTCTTGCACCGTACCTTGATCAAAAAAGTCCCATGAATTATTCACCGACTCTACGAATCTTTACAAAGCGCATCACCTACTATGCGATAGGCTGTGTAGATAGCTAGCCTTCTTTGGGAAAGCATCACGATACAATACTATCATACAACCTCGATTGCAGCTTTCAGTATCCGCCGTCTGCATAAGCCAAGGGGCGTTCCTGTTGCGTTTGTAAGCATGTTTTCCGTGCTGGGCAACGCACAGTAAGGAGGCAGATTTCTTCTTGGAAGGTCTGTATACGATCTTCCTTTCCGGTCAGATATCAGACCAGGCACATGAGGTTTTCAAGATGTATCAAGCTGCACGACTTATGCTCGCGCCATCGTCATGCGCTCTTCTATTTTCCAGCATAGCCTCTCAGAAATCTCATCTTATGAGAACCAGTTGGAGATGTTTCAGAGTCTTCGCCACAGCTCAATCTCGGAGCTCTATTGGTAGCAGTGCCACAGGCCAAGGTACGTCTATATATACGTCAAGCATGTCATATTCAGCTACTGACATGACGTGCCAGCTACCGTAGCGCCTGGTACTCGGAGACTGTTCCTTCAGAACCTAGGCATCGTTACTTTGGCGCTCCTCTTCACAGGAGCAGGCTTCCTCATGGCAGCTGCACCAGCCATAATAAGTACTGCCGATCTCATCAAACCGCCTTCTGATAAAGAGATTCTGATGGGTTATGCTCCTAAGGATGAAGTGGCTCGTCGAATCGAGGCTTTTATTCAGACCCATCCTTTGACCAGGACTTTACGGAGCAAGCCGGAAATCACAGAATCAAGACCGCATTTGAAGGTCCCCAAGGTTCAGAGAAGGAATCACTTCACCGGAGGGGTTCTGATGGGACCAGAGAAAGTCGTCGTACCCACTATCCAGTGGTCGGAACGAGGAGGCAAATCACTAGTCTCGATTACCTATTTAGGGACTGACCTATGTGGGCAACCTGGTATCATTCATAGCGGAGTTCTAGCGACTATCCTAGATGAGGGACTGGCAAGATGCTGTTTTGGTGCACTTCCGAATAGGGTTGGCATGACGGCGAACTTGGAGATCGATTATCGCAGCCCAGCAACAGGAGGATCGTTCATAGTGCTTCGTGCTCACACGACTAAGGTAGAGGGTCGCAAGGCTTGGGTTGAGGGCTCTCTTGAGACGCTCGTTGGCCAAGGTGAAGAGCCAGTCACTCTGGCTGAAGCTTCAGGCCTATTCATCGAGCCCAGACAAGCAGCGGTATGTCCATTCGTTATGCTTTCTCGTCCATCCTCTGGCCTGGCTGACAGAGCTTTTGTGCTAATCGGGGTGTAGAAAATGTCGAAAATGTACAAAGTAAGTTAAGAGACCATTTTCCTCAAATCGGGAACCAACCAGCACACGCTGAGCGAATACACTCGTTGTATACTTGTATACTATAGACTTCCAGCGTATCAATATAATCATGCAAGACCTAATCAGAGTCAACACCCGGAAACAAGAGAGGGATTCCCTTTCCGAGCTTGCTCTCCTCCAAGGCATTAGAGGAAATTGATTAGTTTCTACCTGGACTATTCTGATGCCCGGTACTGTACAACACTTCGACGAGGAGCAGGAGATAGAGAAGGAGCAGGTGTAAGAGTCGGGTCTCACCAGCAGCAAATCACGTGTCAATGAGCAGATGGACGCACTAAGCTTCATGTGGCAGGTGGGGCAAATACTTCGGAATGGAGCACAAGTTCCGTCCAAAGTGACGGAAAGATGTCCATCCCACCATCCACCATCCCACCGTCGATGCCCGCTTTACGGAGTACACGGTGCGATCAGGACTATTTATGACCCGAGACATTAACTCGCCATGGCAACGTGGGTAGAAGCCGGGTGCCTTCACACTCAGCAGCTGACAGTGAAAAGTAACATAACATGGCATCCTTCGCTTTCGAGACATGAGCGCAATCAGCTCAGGAAACAACGAGGCCTAACCATCTGGTTCACCGGGCTTTCAGCCTCTGGCAAATCTACCATTGCGACAGCTTTAGAGCAACACCTGCTCCACTTGGGTCTCTGTGCGTATCGGCTGGACGGCGACAATGTACGCTTCGGACTGAATAAGGACCTTGGGTTCTCGGAGAAGGATCGCAATGAGAATATCAGGAGAGTAGCCGAGGTACATTCACTGAGATGAAGCTCTAGCCGCTCCCGCCGCTGACCAGACATCTCTAGGTGGCCAAATTGTTTGCCGACTCGTCGACCATTGCCATTACCTCCTTCATCTCCCCGTACAGATCCGATCGTCTAATAGCTCGAGAGCTGCATGCCGTCGCCAGTCAAGACGACGCGGACGCTATACCTTTCATCGAGGTCTTCCTTGATGTACCTGTCTCGGTCGCCGAGACTCGAGATCCCAAGGGTCTATACAAGAAGGCTCGGGCTGGAGAAATCCCGAACTTCACGGGTGTATCTGCTCCGTATGAGGAGCCTGAGCATGCGGAAATACACCTTCGCACAGATGAGCTCGCGGTGGAAGGCAGTGTAGAGAAGATCGTCGATTATTTACAGGCACAAAAGCTGCTTGATATCACGGCAGGCCAATAGACGCAAAGTGTTGAGCAGGGTCTTCTCTAATGCTTCAGGAATGTTATGGTGATATTACAGCTTCGCTACCCGAACGCCGCCCATGATCAGAAGAGCTTTACATGATATCAAACTCATAGAACACGTAAGCTGTATAGTCACTGCCTTCACCGCCATGGCTACCGACGCCAGCAGCAGCTATTTCCGACGACAATGCTGAATCATCCTTGGCGACCTTGCCCTTCTTGTCTCTGCCGAAAGCATTCCCACCAAGGTATGAATACGTCGAGTCAAGCGATGCCTTGACCTTCTTCGCAAGTTTCGGAGACGTCTATTGTAACATTAGAAACGTCTCGACAGCGTTGGGTAGGGTGAATGAATACCTTGATCAACCCCGAGACAAAGTCTAATGGGAGCCCGTACCGCAGGACGGTCTCAACGAAGACTTGGAGAGTCAAGACATGGATCATGATCATGACACTTTCACTCCAACCCGTTCGACTGAGCCTCAGCGCTTCTCCCCAGATCTTCCTCTCGTCTTTGCTCACGCGCTGGACCTCCCTCTCCTCTTCCTCCTTTCCGCCATGCACATATTTGTAGTCTCGTGGAGTCCACTTCATCTCTCTACACTTATGCTGGAAGTCCACGCTATGCTTCTTGAAGGTAGACACCGCAAATAACGTGAATTCACTGTCATGAGAAATCTCAACGGACGATCGAGGAACCACCATGGGCGAGAGTGTTTCATAGCTCTTCAAGAAGTCCCTCTTCGCATTGTTTGGGACGACAACAAGGTGTGTCTCAAGATACTCAGAATCATGAATGAGTATTGAAGGATCCACGATTGGCGTAAGTGATTTGGTCGAGAGGTTGCCCCTTCAAACATTTCAGCATATAACATGGGTAGAAGCGCGTCAATAAATAAGTTAAGGCTAGCTCACGTTTGCTTGCGTTGTAAGGTAGTCAGATTCGTCTTGACTTGATTGTACTGGTTTAGTTTGCTTTTCACGTCGTTATCGATACTGGCAAGCTCCTATAGGAATCGTATTAGCCATAGCCTTGGAATTCGTATGGGTCAAGTCAATAGCAACCTTCTGCAGCGACTCAATAAGCTCTGCTAGTGGTTTGTCGGCACGATACTTGACTTTGTTCCAAGTAAATGTCCTTAGATACTGATCCACAGGCTCTACACCCTGAGTTAGAGCTTGAACCTCATCCCAAGCCCGGCTAAAGCTTTCGCCATGGTTGGGATCACGTACTATCGTTGACAGTCTTCTGCTGAGCAATCTTCTCCTCGTCGCCTTCAAGCAAGCTGCGTAGAGCATCTCCGATCTTGGCTACCACCGCTTCACAAGCAGATTCTAGCTTTGACAAGTCGTCTGCCTGCTGTACCAAGGCGTCGAGGGTTCCCATCTTGAATTCGGGTATCTTGAATGGCTGCACGGTGCCATTGTCCGTAGTGACCGTAGAGCGTAGCGCGGTCAAAGCTTCGTCTCGGTCGTCCGAGGGGGAGATAGAGGTCGGCAGGGACACAAGCATGTACTTGGTAGAGCTCGCCATGTTTGTCTACCAGCAGATTGCTGGCCTCGGTTCGGCGTCCAGCAGGTTGGTAGCCAGAGGTGGGCGGAGGGTTGAAAGAGGAGCTGAGGAAGCAGGATTCAAGAAGAGACGAACGCTATGGTTGCATGATCTGACTTCAATCAGCAATGAACGAGACGCATGGCAGAAGAAGGTACCGCTGGTGAAGTACCTTAGGTCGTTGGCTCCGTTGGCTTTCGGAGGTGCAACTGCGCTTTGCGCTTCAGTCATGCGGGGCCCGAAATCCTATCAAGATATAGGGTGCGTCGATAGTGAGAGGTACTCCGTACGGAGTGGATACAGTAACCGAGCACGTGCCGGATTCGTTCTCGGGGCTTTGGGATTCCCCTTCTCTTCCCTCTTCCTCTCTTCAACCCATAAGGGAAAGGGACCTCCTCCTTGCTTATCATAACATAATCATGCTGTCGCTTGAGAGACATGCGTGAGGCTTTCTTCGTCGCTTTCTTACCTTACGATTCTTAGACGACAGTCCGATATTGATCACCAGTAGGTGTTTAAAGCCAAGGGGGTTACTCGAATGCCTTCACTTTCATGGATTCCAACTCAGATCACCACCGCAGCGTTAAGATTAAACAGTCCTGAGTGTAACCTTGCAAGTCTAAAGCATTACACCCACGTCAGAAATAATGCGAAAACGCACATAGTGATCGTACAGAGGGCTTTTGAGGTAGTGCTCGCCATGGACTCTGACATCGACGACTAGGCGGACTATGCTTGGTGTAGTAAAATTCGTTTGACATTCTGAAGGGTATGGAGCGAAAATAATCTATCTACTGTAGCATGCTGCTGCTTTCCGAAATGTAATTACTACATACCTCATCTTCGAGTAAAGTACTTCCTCCTCACGCATTCTCATGCACTGGCTGTCATGCTCTGTCTTTCAGCGAAGGTACAGCGTCTCTTGTCGTGAAGCTGAATGGACTCTTCGTCATTTCCGGACTTCGCGGGCTAAGCTTGACCGCAAAAAGGCCTTCTTCCGTATCGTGGCTATCATATCTGACCGACCCTTCGTTTACTTCAGCCATGGCGTCGATAGATGCCATCCTACTCTTGGCCAAGTAGCCATCTTGCCTGGTGACCAGCTGCTCCGTTGGACGAGCGCCACGGAACGCGGAGAAGGAAGATACGGCAATATCGCCTGTGTCGGGGGACAATAAGTGTGAAGCGGTACCCAAAGGTTCCGGCTCTGTACCGATTAGTCGATCAAATCTATAATGCTCGTATATGCCCGGACGAACCTATGGGTGAGTGGGATAATTCAGCTGCGCTTGTCCCTAACTTCAAGCCTTTGAGCTTCTCAGCAAATCGTCCTCCACCAGGTGTCTTGGGGCTGCTCGGAGGAGACGTTGAAAGCGTCTCGATTACATTTCTCGGTCCGACACCAAAATTGTCTTCGATCCATTGCTTCTCGTGTATCGCCATCTCGAGACCGACACCTTCGCCATTCGTTCTCATTTCTTGCTCAATTTCTCTTTGAAGAACCGACATGCGCTTCTTCGCCCATATCGTGTGCAGCACCTATGACCATGTGTCAGCCTGGTTGTGGTGGGACGAGATGGTCTGGTTCGTTATACAGGCTTCCATAAGAGAGTCTCGATTCTGGGAGCATTCATACATACCCCTTTTTTGCCCGCGGTCCTTGCAGTCAAACCCAACTCAGGTGGGAAGATGGCAGGTAATGGAGTCGTATGCATTGTCCTGACGCCCCTTTGCGAAAGCTTCACCGATCGCGGTACATTCGTGCCTGGTGGAAGCAGGAAATATAATCTACGTAACTTGTCTTCCGTTTCGTCCCGCGCCGATACGACTGTTGACTTGCCATCCCACGAAACTTCCCATTCCCGTGCACTTGACCGACTGTCTTCTTCTGCTGCCTCAGCCTCAGCCTCATCCTCCCATTCGACCATCAATATCTTGGTTCCTTCATTGCCCCGGCCTGACTCGAATTCGAAACGTGCGAAAGCGGACAAGGTAGGGCGGGGACTGCTCTGAGGTCCGCCATCAAGGCCGGCGGCTGGTCGAATATCCGCATGGTGGTTGGCAAGTCGAGGGGTCGGTGTTGCTGGAGGTGAGGCCATCATCGAGTAACCGTCCAAGCCAATACTCAGCAATCCATGAACTTTGATTGGCTTTGCGACTAAGCCTTGGTGAGCTGAGAAGCGAGACTGCGCTTGCTATAGATGGCTCTTATATTCTGTTCACCAGCCTGTCACCAAGCACCTTGTAGCGAGCGAGACCTGACTATCGATTGGATGGCCAAACAGTGCTTGTAGGATAGCCTTGTCAACAGTGTGAAGATCAATCAGAAATATTACTTTTTACAAGCCTCCTCGAGTGCAAAGGTTCAATCCGAGGTGAGGTTGGATATACTGTAGTTCGGAGAAGCTGATCCAGGGGATTGAGTGGGGGAAGCAGATTGGTGGCGGCGGGGTGGATTTGGCGGGGATCTGGTGGATGACCAAAATAGATCTGATCGAACGCGTACCTCCGTCGTGCAAGTCGGACACACACCTCAAGGTTCAGGTAAGGGGCCGTGACTAATGCCAGGGATTTGCTCGCTGTTTGAAAGTGAGCAGTTTATATTTCCTCACACACTGGATACAGTATACATTATATTAAATTTACGGTTCAAGCAACCAGCAGATGGCTCCACCGGTAGGGGATACAGCAACTTCGAGTAACATTATAGGTTCAGCAGGAGCATTTGCTATAACTACAACACCCGTTGATCAGCCTAGACCAAGCCAGACCCTTGGTTATTCTAGTGCGCAATGGCATGATAACCCAATCGGGCAGCAGATCAGTGGTATCAATAATGCTGCTGTCGCAGATGAACTCAGCCCAGAAGAGCGAGCCATTGTTGAAGCCTTCAGGAAAGACGGGGTTCAGACGTCTAGCACCCTGAATACCATTGGCGCCACTCCAGGGAATGTCAGTCCAGTCATTATTACTGCTCAGATTGGAGCAAAACGCAAGCGTGCACCTCCTAAGCCAAAGGCAAATCCTGCACCTATGTCAAGTATTGTGGAGTCAGGCCTACAGCCTGCACAAGACTTGACTCCTCTACCTGCACCTTCTGAGGAGGTTAGGGATATAGCCCCGGAGCGTTTGCAGTGGGCATCGGTTGACACAAACACCCCTGCACCTCCTGCTAAGAAACAGCGGAAGCCCAAATCAGCCGCATCTACAGAACCCCCCCCTCGCAAGAAGTCGGCTTCGGTGGTCCATCATTCCACGCCACCTATTGCACCAAGTACCATCCCAGACTCGACCGCCACCTCTCAACAGAGCGTATCGTCCACTCGTCCTCCAGCAGAAGGGCTCGAGGCACATTATGAGCGCTTTGCAAATCTTCAACAGCAAACGGCTCGAAGTAATACCCCAGCGGCTTCCGCCCAGCAGCAGATGCGACAACATCAGAAGACGTGTTCCATCAATCAGCAGATGTCACAGGAACCGCAGGCGCAGGCAAATCACACCACACCGCAAGCGACTGCTCCCGAGGACCAAAGCGTGGCATCTACGACGCGAGCTCCTACAGCTTATTACAACCCGCGCGGCCAGAATGATAACTTCAATCAGCAGTATCCATCCCATCAATCCTCTCAATACAGCACGACTGCTCATCACGGTTCACCGCAGTTGAGTAACAATACCTACCGAACCACCAGCTCGCATACCATGCAAGCCTCTCCTCGATTCTCGCAGTCCGACGCTACGTACAGAACGGCCAGCCCACATACCATGGTACAGCCCACGCCATCGTATGCTCAGACGGACAGCACCTATCGCACGCCATCTTCGCACACGCTTGCCCAGCCATCGCCATCGTATAGCCAGCCTGAAGCACCTTATCGTCCTAGCAGCACCCAGAAATTGGGCCAAACATCAACATCATATGCGACTCGGCCGACACAACCCTCGACACATTCAACACACCAGAATCATGGTCACTATGGTCATTTCTCCGACTCCTCATATATGGACCTTCCCACGCTCGATTCTCTGGGCCACGCCAGTGGCCAAAGTCACACGAATGTGAGCATGAGCATGATTCCCACGGGGAATTATGGGCAGGGTCTGAGTGGCATGGCTTCGACGAGATCAGGAAGTGGAAGTCTTTACCGGACCTCGTCGGGTCTTAGTAATGCGTTTGATACAAGCGCCAGCGACTTGCTGCGTAATGCGCGTTCAAGCAGTAATGCCACCCCCTACGGGTCGACTTCGGGATTACGGGACTTTCTATGAGCAAGAAGGGCAAAGTTTGGGTTGCTTTTGGCGATAGTCACGGTCTGAGTGTACTTAATACCATGTTCACGTTGGCGCGAGCCACGAGTTGAGACGAGGGAATACATGGGGTGGCGTCTTGCTTTTGAGGGGCTTACTTGAACATACGTGGTGGTGGAAGGGGGGCATCTGCTTGCTCAAGTAGAGCTGGGCCTTCCACCACAGTGTCACATCTTCGGAACCTCGTGGGAAGAGCTGTCTTCAGATATATATTCTCAATATCGATAGTGAAGATGTGTGTAACAGCTGTGAGAAATGACTCCAATGCTCGTGTGGTAATTCCGTCACATGTCTTTGAGATACAAGTAGAATGCTGTGATGCACATCATGCACAATGTCATTTCCAACCGAGGATATCTAGATGTATCTTATCTATTCGCCCCGAACACCGGTCCCTTGTATATCGCTCCAAACGCCTTGCAAATGCGCTGACTAGTCCGAAATCGTCCCGGAATTATTGATACTGTCCGCTGCTGTGCTAGCAATGGTCGTGCTTCTCTCCAAAGTGTTTGCATGAATCCAATCGTCGATACCATCCGTTCCATCATCTTTGATCAACTCTAGGAGCACTTGTGTGTTCCTTTTGATATCCTGTGTTCGCTCCACGATCCTCCGTTCCAAAATCAAGGCTTCGGCCGTTTGAAGCCAGATGTTTGTCAATGGTTGTAGGTCAGGTAGCAGTAGTCGAAGCTGCTCCAGTGACAGCGGTCTCATCGGTGGGCCAGCGGTGAGACTACTTAGGAGAGGAGGTGTGGGTATTACCAATATTTGCTGCCGCTGCGCGGTGGAGCAAGAAGGCTTCACACAGAACCATTCTTGACAACTTGTCGCGTCGTGCACCGCGACCTCAGTGGTTGAGCCGTTCGCAAGACTATGTTTCTTGCGGCCGAGATGGGAAATAAGCGATCTCTTCGCCTTTTGCGGTGGTTCAACCGGATCTCGAGCAATGAAGTTATACCAGGTATCGACTGCCGCCCGTCTGGCGTTATAGCCCTTCGTTTCCCAGAATCTCTGAGCCTGACGTAATCCCCCTACGGCCAGGATCGTTGCAAAGACCTCGTCGGGTGGTCTGTCACGGAGGTAACCTTTCAGTGTTTTTTCAATGCGACCAGCGTATGACGGCGGCCGGAGGCGCCTCGAGAAGGAAGAGAGGACCAATGGAAAGACTTGATGAACTTTCAGTAAAGTCTGATCGTCGTACATGTCCATCACTCTACTCTCGATCGGATTCAGCGTGTATGGCCACCGACCCAAAGTAGTACCTTCCACCGCCAGTTGCTGAACATGGAGATCTCGGTACGTCTCAAAGAAGTGGAACAGTGTGAAGACTAGAGGCATAAGGCGTTGGCGCATGCGGGTATGTTGAGGTTCAAACTCCCTCCGTTGTGCCTCAGTGGTCCTCAAGAAGATTTCCTTGGTGGCTTGTGCAGCAATCATCCTGGATAGTTTGGCAGCTACATGTAGGCGATGCCAGATGCCGCACACATAATGGAGTGTGATTTCGGTGGGTGACGGTAAGGGGTATAAGCGTAATGTGTAGGTTGGTAGACTATGTTTCACATGAAATCTTGCGATGGGGTTTTCGTTGAGTGTTATCAAGGCATGGAATGATCTCGAGGCCAGCCGGAGGTTGAGTATGTCGTGTAATGGGAGAGAAGCAACGATCTGAGCCTGGAGCTCGTTGGGTAGCGCAAGGAATCGCTCACATAGATTACTATCGGTCTTCTTAGTCAGAGGCCCCATCACGAAGCAGATTGGTCTCACCGGGTTTTGATTGAGACGGTTTCCTCCGGAATGTCTCCATGTTGTTCAATGATCGAGGGCGTCTTGTGTATGATCCTGGACCGCAGACTTCCGAAAGAACCTGTGAAGCTCGGCCGCCTGTGGGTTCGCAGTGATGTCAGGTCATGTCCCACTGATCGCTTCCGCTGCTCGCTCGGTCGAAAGGGCAATGATTCGAAGGTGGGCACGGAGGGTATCGTGATGTACGTCGATGTTGAGGCCGTATCAGCCGATGGAATGTTTGCAGCATCCGGTGGCTCGTTCTCGTTCAATTGTCGTAACTTCTCAAAGTAGCGCTCGGACGCGAACTCGGTGATGTGGAGAGGATCCATGATGCTCCGTAGTGACCGCTATGGCCAGCGTCGCTCAGTCAAGTTCACATCCAATTGAAGCACATCGGGCGCGAGACCGCAATGGGGCCAACGCCGTAGAAGTACGAGATGGAACGTCGCAGGTTGGATGCCCAAGCATCGTTGACCTCGGAAGGTACTTCAACACTTGGCAACGCGGCGATGCGAACGTTGATGGTGGAAGATTGAATGGGTGATGAAGGGAGATGAAGATATGGGGGCTGAAGTGAAGAGCAGTGCAGGCCGGTTCAGAGAAAGCGATATGCGGCGTGGCGACACTGTGAGATGCAGCGCAAATGGCGACGTCGAATGCCTTCGCAGTGCAGTGTTAAGTTGAAAAGGTAAATCGATGAATTACTGATTGTTGGTATCCTGTAAGTCGATTGACTGGAGAAGGCAGAGGAGGAGGAGGAGGAGGAGGATGAGGATGAGGTGAGTGAGATAAATGTAGGGTTGGGGTGAATGCGAGTGGAAGTGCAGGCAAGTGAGAAAGAGAGAGTGAGAGAGAGCGAGTGAGAGGCAGTCGAGTTCTGCTTCTGCTTCTGCTTCTGCTCTACCAGTCCAGTAGTGGGTCACGTAGTGAGTAAGTAATAAGTAAGTAAGTAATTAAATAGATAAGTAGAGTAAGTAGAGTTGCTTTTAAGTAACTCATAAAGTCAGTACTGTACTGCCACAGAAAACAGAATACAACGGTGTTTCCGCTTGCCGCAAGAGTATTTCCGAGGTGCCTCCTTGCCCTTGCCCTTCCTTGCCCTCTTTTTGCACTCCTTTGCCCTTTGCCCTTTGCCCTTTGCCCTTTGCCCTTTCTTTACTCCGAACGAAAGGGTGGTGTGAGGACATGACAACGACAACGACAACGACAAAAACAGTGACAACAACAGTGATACACTTCCTCTTCTCCGCTCCTGTTCCAAGACCGGGTGTTTATTGCCGGAAGGGTGATTGACTACATCCTGCTGCTGACACGCTGCTACAGTCCTGGTACCTCGTGCTTTTGGCTGGATAATAAAGTGTACAACACATTTGGATGATTTGGCATCTGGACTTCGGAGCGTGCGGTATGATTCTTACGAAGTTACAGTACTCTGTTAGGGACTACTGTATGTATGCGTGAAGCGATATGTACACCGGCGCCGAAAAGCCTCGAGGTCGGGCCTATCTATACCTATCCTCCACCTCCTCCTACTCTACGGTTACAAGAACCGCTTCTTTGTTTTCTTTTCTTTCTCTTCTCTCTCTTTCTCTTCTTTCTCGTTGTCTCGGCTTCGTAGTACAGTACAGTCGTGATTCAGTCAGTGATGATACATACTACAGTATATGATGATTACTGCCGATCAGTACTGTATGTATCAATGATATCCCTCCTTCCCTATCTTTGTCGATGATTCGCCAGGGCCTCTCTGATACTCTGATTATTATCTGATATCGGCGGATCCCGCATCCCCTCGGCTGCATTATTATCATTCCAACGAGCCAAGCGGGCACTTCTCGGCCCCTTTCTCCTTCTCCACTTGAGTCTTGGGCCCTCGCCTGCACCCGCGCCCTTCCAAGTTCGAACTTCGCGCGCGAATAATGATCATTGATAATCTCGAGTCTCGAGTCTCGCTCTCGCCAATAATAACAATCCGGCAATTATTAACTTACAGTATTAATCTGCACTGAAAAGGCCTCCGTAGGCTCTGTTAGACTGTTCCTGCCTGTAGTGTAATTAGTGGGCATCAGTGGATCAGGTACATGACACATGCTTGACTCATGACCTGGTGATGAAGAAGGGATCAGGCACGTGACAGGCTATGTGTGGGGTTGAGGTTCTGCGATCCTTTGTCTCCGCCATGCACTCGTGCGCGCTCTTTCTCTCTTTCTCTTCCTCTCCCTTTCTAGACTTGACAAGTAGACGCGCACTCTACCTCTACCTACCTACCGGGAGGCTGAAGCTGTCTTGTCTTGTCCAAGCAATGCCCAAGCAAGGTACTGTAGTGGCACCGAGGTACATCATAGGTACATGAGCAACTGAGCTACTGGTAAGCCGTCCTGTTCTTGTGTCGTGCTTGGCCTTGCTTGCACCCTTTCCTCCCCCTTCCTGGACTGCGACTTTTTGACATGAGACTGCTGCTTCTCCCTGTGCCCCGAGCTATGGCCTTATTGACGTCCGTCAAAGACGGAAGCGAGTGAATCAGCCCCCCACTCCTCATCTTCTCGACCACCAACAGGGCATCAAAGTAGCCCCATTTCCCAGCTACAATCATCTATCTGCCTGTCAAGCATGTCGTCGCAACCCCCATACCCGCCTTATCAGCCCCATCACGCCTCGCTCCCATGCTCGGACCACGCCGCTCCTCCAGCTCCTCCAGCTCCTCCACCCAAGCCGAACAACAACAGCCAGGAGATGAGTCACGGCAGTGCACCCGCTGCTTATCGTCACTCACCACCCCCGCCCCCACCTCTAGTCGGTGCTACTTCCGGGCGCGCTTCCGAAGAGTACCGGCAGGGCCGACTACGAGAACTTCCTCGTGTACATCAGGATCCAGGAGAGCAATGGCTTCCCAAAGTCTTGGAGTATAAATCGTTAGTGTCTGGCTTCCTCTTGTCTCTTCCCTACTTCACCGACTTCTTTTCGGCTAATCTACTTTGCGTTCTAGCAAGCAAGATCTTGCCGAAGTTTTAGCGAAGCCAGAGCTACTCCATGCTTTAGTACACGCCGAGTCAACGTCGCATGTGTCCACGACTGCCGCGCTGGAGCCCCTGGAATATGCGGTTCAGGAGAACCTCAAACTTACTACGCGTTTGAAGGAAGCCGAGACGCGCCTAGTCCACCTTAGATCAAGTACTCAAGCCCGACTACTCGCAGTCAATGCGCTAGAACGACAATGGCGTCAGAAGCAATCCGAGATGGATCGGAGTCTGGCACCATCGGCACCTTCATCGTTGTATCAGAGGCTCAGTCAAGGTGTCCAAGAGCAAGAGATGGTCTGTCGAGCTTTGGAGGAGAGCTTTCTGGACGGTGATGGAGGCATCGCAAGCGAGCGTGAAGTCCTCGAGTGGGTGAGACGGTATCGAGAAGCCAAGAAGGTGTACTACTCTCGCAAGGAGCGAAAAGAGAGATGGGACGAGGGTCGAGTTGGTGGCTGGCGATGAGCAGGGTTAGTAATGACGGCGCAATCTTCTAAATTTCTCACAGCAAGTGCCTAGACACTGTGGCTAGATGGTCTGGCCTCGTCGGTAGGCTTCGAACATCTCTCCAATCATTCCTGCAAGCATAATCCGAGGCATCCTACTGTTGGCGATACGTTATCTGGCCTGGCGTCGATTCCCATCCTCGGGAGCAGGATCCGTCTTCATGCCAGTGCACACATAGGTCGAGTGAGCTTTGCTGGCGCCAATGCTCATCTGTGCCTTTTCCTTCCGGGCATTCATCGTCTTCTGAAGCTCTTCAACCCCGACGTCTTGAGCTGAGCTTCTCGGGTCTTGAGCGCATCCCTTCAAGCCCTTACGAGCAATGTAATAGAAGTTATGGCGTATTCACACCGCGATGACGGTTCCGGACTAATGATGCCACCGCCGGAAATCAGACCATGAGTTGACTTCAGAATACCCTAATGCTTAACAACACAGCGAGATCGAAGTATTTCTCAAGTCTAA
>Ga0068631_100574_pt1 | contig 14436 bp, 14 predicted proteins | sample InSIn5gowninarea_2_FD_77434 | JGI IMG/M metagenome (GOLD analysis project Ga0068631, IMG submission 77434) | Clean room microbial communities from NASA Spacecraft Assembly Facility at Jet Propulsion Laboratory, Pasadena, California, USA -... ...
TTCAAAAAGAGGCAAGATACCTTTGACCATTCTTTTCTTTTATGATAATAGGAGGATCCTAATCTCAGTCAAAGCAATTAATTCTCTTCTGCCAAGACAATTCATGCTTACGAGCATCTCTTGCCCTGGACGTTTCTTGAGCCTCAGAGGCCACTTGTCGATGATTGTGTGTTTCGCTTTCGCGATCATGCCGTTGTTACGACCGACACTGGTGAAGTCTTGCCACTGCATGTACCTGACAGCATTTGTTAGTAAGTGATCACATTCAGGTGTGTTGAATTTCGTACTTGTCGAAGTACATATCGTAGTTGCGAACCAAATCAGCTCCAGCCATGGACTTCATGAGAATGGGGTCGTGTCGCGAACGAGGTGGAACCTTCAGAGGCATGTACTTGAGCGCGAGCACTTGCTCTTTCTTGAATTCTGTCATCGTCTCATGCTGGCTATCGAGGTTGCGAGCTTCGTGCGTCGCATTCAAGAAGAGCATGATCAAGGTAGCATGAGTGTTCTGACTGACTGGCTGCAGAAGCGGCGTAAGGCAGCGCAAAGTACCTGCCACACCGAGATAGCCGCCATCGCATATGTTGGAGACCTGCTAATATTAGCGATCGCAATGGTTTCCTTGATGCTTGAATGTTTCCACTCGAAAGACGTAGCACGTAAAGAGACACTTACCTCGATGCGGGAGAAGGTTCCATGTTCGACATGGCTGGACAGCGTGTTTGCGTCGACATTAAGCAGGTAGAAATTGATCTTGCGAGCGTGGACCTGCGCGAGAAACGCTACAAGAGTCTGTTTGAGATAGACGTGGAGTTTGCCGACAAGGTCATTCTTCGTGAGACCTGGAGAAGTGTTGCGTACTTCAGTCTCGCTCCAACCAGCTAAAGGGCTTGCAGAGTCCATCATAGGCCAGTCAGTAGTCTGAAAGAAGGTCCTGTATCATTGATGAGAGGTCAGTGGATGCAATGATGATATCTCTCTGGATCTCAACGTACGGGTTCGGCTCTGTGTAAGCACCAATGTCGTGCCCAAATGGCAGCAATAGACCATCTTCCCAGAACTTGTGGATAGACATACGATCAGTTGGCTTCTGGAGTATGAGGTAGCGGTGTCTGTAGTCCTTGCGCTCGGCCGCCAATGTGACGGACTTTCGGGATCTTGATTGCGCTCTCTGTTGTCAAACCTTTGGGGCAGTTGAAATACGTCAATAGATCACTCCACCTCTTTTTCGGCAGCACAAGCTTGAGAGTGCCTTTGTCGAATGTCCACGTCTTCCTCTGCATGCTCTGTGCGGGCTTGCTAGCAATCTTCCTCACAACGTCCTCAATCAGAGGCTTCACCAAGTCCAGCTTGATGAGGTGGTCTTTGCGCAACATGGCAGAGTACCAAACATGGAGTATGGTGTCGACAGCGTCCTCAGCACTGATTCCATCGACAAGGCCAACAAGGAGCATGAGACTGTTACGAGCAACAACATCGAACTCAAGATCATTAATCGTTGCTTGTATAGAACCTTTGAAACTGTCTGGAATGCTGGCGATTGTCTTGACTGCGTTTCTCATGTCTCCGGAAGCTGACTTCATAATCAGTGACAGAAGAATCAGTAATCATGAGAATTACACTGACCGGCAAAGAGCAGATCAACGTCCTTTCTCGAGCTTGATCCCTCATTCTTATCAAGATTCAGGACATCGTATGCTGGCACATTACCCCACAGGTAGGATTTCTTGCCAAAAGCTACAAGGTCAGGGCCGTCGTCGCCAACGAAAGCAGGAGCACGGTTCTCGATTGCCCAGCCTGGTTGCCAAATTTCCTTCGCCAGCGGCGATTTGCAGGCAAGCTTGTGCTTGACCCAATGAGCCTTCTGGCACTCTCCGCCACAGTACTATAAGCTTGTTAGCGCGCTATGAATCCAGATGACGAAGTGGTGTTTCTTTACGTGAACTAGCAAACAACCTCTGCAGGCCGTATTTGCGTTCGAGAAGCAGTGAGCACACTTCTGCATTGTGGTGTCCGCCATTGTGCTGTCAGATGCTATGAGGAGTTGATGGTAACATATGTGAAGGAAGAGAGCGATGTTCACTTTTATTGTTTGACCTCCTTGCGTATGACGCTTTTTCTTGGCATGTTTGGATCTATCAGCAACAAACATCTTCTCGTTTCAGTATCTTATTATCAATCACAACGCACGAGATGGAATACCAATTCAGAATGAAACAATCTCCTAGTATGGAATCTGAAACATGTGGTCCACGAGACGCGACTTCCGATTTTGGCTCTTAGCAAACCAAATCTTCTTTTTCTCTTTCCTTTCTTTTCCTCAACTTCACTTCACTGTCATCCTTTCCTTCGCTCCGCCTCCGCCTCCTTACCTGATTTCAAGCAAGATCCCAACTTTCTACGAGCACGGTGAAGTTCTCACTGAGCTCGGAACTTGTCAGTCGTTTATCTGGTCTCCATCACTGTGGCTGCTTCCTGCACGTCATCATGGCGTAAGATATGTTTGCCTAAATAGTCTCCTGCATGGCTGGCACGCTGGAATAGTCTCGCTCGTAGCGCGTTCCCCTTTTTCGGCCTTCCACCTGAGATCCGAAACCAGATCTATCGTATTCTGGCCGACAGCCACGACACACTCAATCCAATGAAGCTCTTTGCTCTCAACCATTGCATACCTGTCTGGAAAAACGATTGGCGGTTTTGGTTACCCAAAAGTGGCCCTCTGATCAACCTCCGCCAAGTGTGTCGCCAGCTCAATGTGTAGGCTGGAGAGGCTGCGCAAGAGATGTTGCCTCTTACAGTTTCCTTCTTGTTTTCCAGTGATGCTATTGAGAAAGGAACCTTTGCTCAATCTCTACAAGAGCTACACAAGTGGCGCACCGTTGTCCTAAACATCAATGATCTCGAAGATGCACAAAGCATGCCCCCTCCTTTCAAGGATACCAGCGTTCATTGCTTGACTCGATTCTGCAAGTGGTGGATTAAGCACGGCGAGAACAAGCACTTGACTATCATCATAGACACTCTACACCTGCGTGGTAACAATTCCGAGCTATCACTCGAGCACCACGTCGTCATGGAACAATTCGTGAAGGATCTGCCGGTCAGCATGGTCTCTCGAGTCTCGATCGTCATGCAAGGCGTTGTCTATGATATAGCTTGCATCATTCAGCGTAATGGCAACTATGCAGGCCCGGAATACGCCAACATTGCCATTAGAATCAGGGATTGGTGTCTTGCCTACCGTAACATGATTGATGGAGGGGGGAAATGGATCGAGTTGTGGGTAAACAAGGATGAAAAGTACAGCTTGGGGAATGGGGTGTTCTCGTGGATAACGAGACTGGTCGGGTGATAGACTACCGGTGACAGACTACTGAACTCGACTCCTGGCGATTGGAGCAAACTGGAGAGCCTCTGATATCTAAAGGCCTAGAGCCTGGGAGAGCCCAGCACACGGAGGTGCTTGCGAATCCCACGACATCTAAAATTACCGTTGTTTTAGGCCACGCGCTGACTAGCTCTGTATGTGCTGCATTTACAATGTATTTGCAGCCTCAGAAGTAGCTAGTGTCAGAACCTAATTGCACATTGAGTCACTCAACTGGTCATCTGAGTACTAAATCGTCCATTTGATCCTGCGATAGAACAACTTCGTCCGTCCTCCTAGATCGGATGCTGATGTCTGCAGACAACTTGTCGGCATATCTTGAGAGGAGTGTGTCCAGACATCTTGTATCACCTTGCAGAATAACCATCTGCAGTTCGCTGAATCCAAATCTAGGTTCATGCCTTGATCATGAAAGGTCATTGGCGAGCGAGGTTGATTGAAGTAGTGAGAGACTGAAAGATGCAACTGCTGGCACGACGGACTTGGACTGCTTCATCGAGGCGCAGGTCCCCGTATGCCGATGGTAGAGTATTCGCTTGTATTGCGCTTCATTGCTCTTGCACGGCATGCACCACAACCTCCAGTTAAACAATCCCAGCTCGCTCAGGAAATGCAATTATCGTTGTCATTATGAGCTTGTAGCTATGGTATCATCATCATCATAATCTTTCGTGTGTGGCCTTCGCTTCATGCTATTAGCACGCGGTAGAAACATGCCTAACCATACGCGGTCCTGTGCTGGATGCTGGATTTGGTATGCGATCTTCCTTCCACGTTCGGCATTTCATCATCCTCAACATCTTCTTCATCGGTATCGGCCCGTCCTCTTCGCACCACGACTTCTCGATCCACCACCGCCACCTCCTCCGTGTGACTCATCTTCATCAATCTCCATGATGTCTTCGTCTTCCTCAGCTCCAGGACCACCTGCTCTTTTGCCTCCACGGCCCATCATATTTCCCCACATCTTGTTTCCAACAGCTCCTAGCATGCCGAAAGCTCCCCCTCCTCCACCGTCGTTGCCACCTCCATTCATACCACCTGAACGTCCGCCTGCGCGTTGGTCTTGACCTTCTCCTCGTTTCGCTGCCTGCTCAGTTGCTTGGCTCACAGCGTCTTCGAAATGTTTCTCGCCCTGACGACTTCTGAGTTTGTCATCTTTTGCTCTTGCTCTTACAGCTACAATTTGGGATCCAAGGTCGTTCAAGGTCTCGTCACACCTGACTTCCCAATCTGACAAGATTGTCACCATGCCAGGCACGCTGTTCGGTGCGAGATCTCGTAGTGGTGCGGTTGATGTAACACGGACGACGCGATTGAGAGGATCAAGATGCGCGCTAATCAGAGATGCATAGATTGCTTGAGTGACGAGTGTTTCGAGCTGAGCATCATCAGACTCGTCGTCCTGGAAGAGATGAGATTGGAGAGCTGAGTAGCTCAGAGTAGTTGGTTTGCTACAGAGCGGAAGGAGTGACAGAAGGAGTAGCTTGAAGTGTTGCGCTGGTGAGAGTTTAGGGAGATTTGATGATGCTTTTACTCGTTAGTCAATGCTTTCGACGATTGTATCATCTTACACACCATGATAGTCTGATATTGTGCCCCATGCGAAGATTTCCAATAGATGCAGATGTGGCAAGTATTCCTGTGAGTTGCGAAGTGCTTGTATGTTTGGCGTTGACAACAGCTCTGTGAAGACGTAGGTTTGGGGCGCTGAAGTTGCTTGAGTGATGAGATCTGCGGCTGCACGAGGAGAGGTGGCAGATTTGGAGAGAGCTAGGTATGGCTCTAGAGCGTTCAAAGCACGTTGTTGCTCCATGTTGATGATGAAGACGAGGGTGTTGCAAGAAGGGACGCGTCTCACCTCAGCAAACAAAAGTCAAGATGCTGCCGTTCGATGCGATGGATGCTGCGAGCGGTGTCGTCAATCATGCATTGGTGGTCCAAGCTCAAGCCGGATCGACTTCGGGCCTTAACTTCGTACTTCGTACACCTCAAGCACAGAGGACGATGCACGCTTTGTCCGAAGCTGTGTCGACACTCGAGATTTCAATTGCATAGGCCAGTCTGGCTCTAAACAAACCAAATCGTGGTTGTGTCCGGGAGAGGCTTTTTCTTTGATTTCCTTCTCCCGATCCCAGCCACGGTACGTAGCGGCAAGGCTGTTTGGGGCCGTACAACGCTTGAACGTGCTCGGCTTGGCGAATCGTGCTTTGTCGTCCTGATTCATCATCTCATCTCATCGCATTATCTCATCTCATCTTCTTTTACGCCTGTTCCCTTTCAAATCCTTCCTTCTTGCTTTCTTTCACACTTGGACTACCACTACCCAACACGTTCCTTACTCACCCTCATTGTCCGCTATTCGACCTTCTAAGCGCCCCTTACCTAATCCCTGTGGCGTTTCAGGCGCATACCTTGCATTCCTCCTATGGTAGTCCCGTAACCAACCAAAAACATACAGAAACGCCCGCCATGGCACCCTCCTACCTACCTGTCTCGACACAAGATCTCCATGAAAACACCATGCCAATACAACGAATAACCACCACGAGCTCTCTTGTCGAACCCGCACACATGGCTACGACAACCTTGAAGGTAGAAGGAATGACGTGCGGGGCTTGCACTTCAGCAGTGGAGGGTGGCTTCTCTGGAGTTGGTGGTGTCGGTCATGTATCTGTCAGCTTGGTCATGGAAAGAGCAGTGGTACAGCACGATCCTCTCGTAATATCAGCTGAAGCGGTACGAGACATAATAGAAGATCGTGGTTTCGATGCAGAAGTTCTGTCGACGGATCTGCCAACGACAATCAATGAAGCTGCAAATGAGGAAGAAGAAACAACCACAACAGAACCAGCCATGTCGACAACAACATTATCCGTTGGCGGAATGACGTGCGGAGCATGCACATCGGCTGTTGAAGGCGGCTTCAAAAATATCGCAGGTGTCAAATCATTCAGCATATCGCTATTATCAGAAAGAGTGGTCTTGGAGCACGATCCGTTACTACTGAGTCCGGAAAGAATAGCAGAGATTATTGAAGATACGGGATTCGATGCGTCAATAGTAGACACCAAGGTTAATGAACCTGTAAAGAGCACGAAGAGCTTGAAGCGCAAATCAACAAGTCAGATCAAAACCTCAACCACCACTATTGCAATAGAAGGCATGACATGCGGTGCTTGTACATCGGCAGTTGAAGGAGGGTTCAAGAACGTAAATGGATTGATACAACTGAACATCAGTCTACTTGCCGAGCGAGCTGTAGTAGTGCACGACAAAACCAAATTGACTTCCGAGCAGATTGCAGAAATCATCGAAGATTGTGGATTCGACGCACGGATTGTATCATCACAAGATGCAGACTCAAATGTTTCGTCAACCTCGATTTTAGTACATTTCAAGATTTATGGCATGCAAGATGAGAATGCTGCTTCTGCATTGGAAATGACACTAGGTGAATTGCCTGGTGTTGATTCTGCAAAGGTCACGCTCAAGACGACTCGCGCCATGCTGAAATACCAACCTGCTATTATTGGACTTCGCGCTCTGGTAGAAGCGGTGGAAAGCGCAGGATTCAATGCTCTCCTCGCAGAATCTGACGACAACAACGCACAGCTCGAATCACTCGCAAAGACGAAAGAGCTTCAGACATGGCGACGAGCTTTCAAGATTGCTTTGGGATTCGCCATTCCAGTCTTTCTGACCAGCATGGTTGTACCAATGCTTATGCCATCTCTCAACTATGGCGCGATCAAATTACCACTAATATCTGGTCTTTGGCTTGGCGATGTTCTCTGCTTACTACTCACGATTCCAGTCCAGTTTGGGGTTGGTCGACGATTTTACATCACAGCTTGGAAATCCTTGAAACACGGCTCACCGACAATGGATGTTCTGGTTACACTTGGCACTTCGGCTGCATTCTTCTACAGCGTCGCTGCTATGTTGGTCTCTGTAATATTTCCACCTCATAGTCGACCTGCTACAGTCTTCGACACATGTACTATGCTCATCACTTTCGTCACACTCAGTCGTCTTCTCGAAAATGGCGCAAAATCGAAGACTTCAATGGCATTGTCGCGGCTCATGTCTCTTGCTCCTTCTATGGCAACAATCTACGTAGATGCTATTGCAGCTGAGAAACTAGCCGAGGGAAAGACAACCAAAATACCCTCCGAGAAGGATGCTCACATCTCCGAAAAGGACAACGATTCGAGAGACGCACGAGGCGAAATGGCAGCAGAACGTGTCATCCCTACCGACCTCATTCAAGTTGGAGATATTCTCATCCTCCGACCTGGTGACAAAATTCCAGCAGATGGTACCGTGCTCAGTGGTGAAAGTTATACCGATGAGAGTATGGTTACTGGTGAAGCAATGCCAGTCAGGAAGAAGCCTGGCAGCAAATTGATGGCTGGTACGGTTAATGGCGCTGGACGTCTCGACGTCAAGGTAACTCGTGCTGGACGTGACACTCAATTAAGTCAAATCGTCCGTCTCGTCCAGGAAGCCCAAACAAGCCGTGCGCCTATTCAGCGTATGGCCGACAAAGTTGCTGGATATTTCGTGCCCGTCATCATTGCACTTGGAGTTACTACCTTTGTTTCATGGATGATCTTGAGCCACGCACTGCAACACCCGCCCGCTGTTTTCGAACAAGATGCAAGTGGTGGCCGATTCATGATATGCTTGAAGCTTTGTATTTCAGTCATTGTCTTTGCATGTCCTTGCGCTTTAGGTCTTAGCACGCCAACAGCTGTAATGGTCGGTACTGGTGTAGGTGCTGAGCAAGGAATATTGGTCAAAGGTGGTGTTGCCCTCGAACAGGCAACCAAGATCAACCATGTCGTCTTTGACAAGACCGGCACTCTCACCACAGGTAAAATGGATGTCAGCAACACTGACCTAGTCCATCCTCCTTCAGGTAACGAAGCAGATTGGGAACGTTTGTGGTGGACACTTGTCGGATTGGCAGAGAGCAGCAGTGAACACCCCATCGGCAAAGCAATCGTGCGTGCTGCAAAAACCAACCTCAACATCCAACCCGACGGTACCTTCAGCGGCTCAATCAACAGTTTCGAAGCGACAGTAGGCAAAGGCATTTCCGCATCCATCGCCGTATCGCTCGTCTCCACCCAGAAAACCCACCAGATCCTCATCGGCAACTCATCCTTCATGCGCTCGAATATGATCGTCATTCCCAAACCCGACGACGCTTTCCGTCGTGGCAGTACAGTCCCCACCGCACCAACAACCGCCCGCGACTTCTCCCCTTCCCTTGCAGGCATCACCACCATTCACACCGCAATCAACAACCACTACGCCGGCTCAATCTCCCTCTCTGACACCCTCAAACCTTCCGCCGCAGCAGCTATTCGCGCACTAGCATACATGAACATTTCCTCCTCCATCGTCACCGGCGATGCCATTCCCACCGCCCTAGCGATCGCATCACTCGTCGGTATCCCGCCAACAAACGTCCACGCCTCCTGCTCCCCCGATCGCAAGCAAGAAATCATCCGGACCATGCAGTCGCAAGGTCTTAAAGTCGCTATGGTTGGCGATGGCATCAACGACTCCCCCGCCCTCGCCACCGCCGACGTCGGTATCTCTTTGGCTTCCGGCACAGACGTGGCCATGGAAGCCGCGGATATCGTGCTCATGCGTCCGGAAGATTTGCTCGACGTGCCTGCGGCGTTTCACCTCAGCAAGACTATTTTCAGACGCATCAAGATGAATCTGGCGTGGGCGTCTGGGTATAACGCCATTGGACTCCCGTTTGCCATGGGCTTCTTCTTACCCTGGGGTATCAGTTTGCACCCTATGGCCGCTGGAGCGGCGATGGCACTGAGTAGTGTCAGTGTGGTTAGTAGCAGTCTTTTGTTGAAGAGGTGGAAGAGACCAGCGTGGATGAGTGAGGGTGATGGTGTGAAGCCCTCAAAGGTTGGATTCGGAGAGAGACTGGGAAGGGTGGTTGATAAGTTGAGGCTTGGTGGCAGGCCGGGTGGAGAGGAACAGGGCGCGTATGTGCCGCTGCGAGACGTGGAGGCAGACAATGCCGTGTAACGATATCTTTGTCTCATGAGCAGTGGTATGGCGTTTCTGGTCTGCATGGATGCATGGATTTCGAGAGGATGATTTCAGTGGAAAATGGTGTCCAATATACCCTAGGCTTTCTTCTTCTTTCTCTTCCTACTATGTACTGTAGTGTAGTGTTCTTTAGGCCATAAGAATCGTTTTGTCTCGACCTTGACCACATACATCTGACTTCGTGAAACTAAAGACGAGGACAATCATGATGTTTGTAATTTACTATCTGATTCATACTGCCATTACGAACATTGCTCATTGCTCGGCATGATCCATCTTGAAACTGACACTCGAATCAAATCCGCCACGATACCGCACTGTCTCTATACTAATTCCACCATCACGAAGATGCTTGTAGTCCTGCATTGTCCATTGTACGAGTACAAATAGGAGGTGGCGCTAGGGCGCTAGCATAAAGGCAAGCCACATTGGGAATGAGGTCATTCAAGGTCACACAAAGACTCGATGCCAGCGCTGCATGGCTGTGCTACGGCCAATGGAAGAGCGTGTGAGGCATTGGGCTCTGTGATTCAGTATATGGAAGCTTCGGAAGGGGATGGCGAAGGGGGTTAGAGAGTAGAGTACTTGTTACAAAAAGTCGACGGGTGTTTAACAATTTTGTGAGGCTCTCAACAATCTAAGTGGGCCGACCGCCGATCACTTCTCGTGGCCTTCAATCTGCAGGCACGATCAACGAGAACAACTTCCTTCCTCTAAAGTTGTCCGAATTGCTCTCGCGCGACTCGGGGCTTCTCGTCGACTTCTTCTTCTCCCTCACCATCTCATCTCTGTCCTTCTCTCTCCATCTCCATCCTTACTCCAAGCCATCATTCTTTCTGGCTACTCCGTCGTCCTCTGTCTCTCTTAGCTGCACTGTTAGCATTGGGTGGATGCCCAGTAGCCTCTGCCTGCATTACCACACTTGTCTACACCTTTGCAACATCCTAGTCTGCGTCACCCTCTTTCATCGACCTTAGAAGACACTCGGCTCCTCCATACGCCTAGTCATCCTGTAACAATTTTTCTATCCCCATACTCCGGATCCCTACCAGAATCATGGTCGTCGTCAACAACCAGGAATACCTCTGCGCCGAGGAGCAAAGATTGAAGGAGGACAGAGAGAGGAAGAGATACTGGAAGAAGTGGGGTCCTTACACTGCTGAAAGACAATGGGCTACTGGTAAGCATCCGTTTACTCGTATTATATTAAAAACTTTTACAGCATGCTCACATCAATCGCAGTTCGTGAGGATTATTCGTAAGCGAACTCATCTCTGCAAGTCTCAAGAGTCTATGCTAATTACCAACTCAAGCCATGATGGAGATGCTTGGAGCCGTAAGTTCATGCTTACGCCAATTTCTCTGTAACCAATCAATGCTGACATCACTCTCAGATTTCTCCTACGATCACGCAAGGTCGAGAGCATTCCGATGGGGTGAAGATGGTATTGCCGGTGTTACCGATACTCATGGACAACAGCACATCACTTTTGCTTTCTGGAACGGAGAGGAGTACGTGGAAGAATGTCATGCTCTGGTCACCCAAACTGACAGCCTTGCAGTGACCACCTCAAGGAGCGTCTCTTCGGTCTCTCCAACCCTCAGGGTAACCACGGAGAGAGTATCAAAGAAGCCCATTTCCATCTCGACAATGTGCCCACTGTGAGTGCTGATCAGGTCCTCGGTTGCACCATTTGCTAACACAATACCTTCCAGCACTCCTATATGAAGATGTTGTACAAGTACCCCCAGAAGGCCTTCCCTTACAAGGACATCATCGAGACCAATGCCAAGCGATCTCGTGAAGAGCGCGAGTACAACATTGTCGACACTGGCATCTTCGAAGACGACCGATATTGGGATATCTTCATTGAGACTGCCAAGGAGAGCGACGACGAGGAAGAGCTTCTGTTCCGTGTCACAGCCTACAACCGAGGACCGGACCGTGCGCCTCTTCATATTGTGCCTCACGTCCTGTTCAGAAACACCTGGTCATGGGGCCACGAGCCTGATGCGAAGGTTCCCTCCATTCGTCAGATCAGTCCCGTTGCCGCAGAGACTAAGCACCCCAAGATTGGTACGCGATACTTCCAGCTGTCGCCCTCGCCAGGTGTTGGCCAGACTGGTAAGGACGTCGAGCCTCAGATGATGTTCACTGAGAACGAGACCAACTACCGTGAGCTCGGCTGGGGCAACAACAAGCAGCCTTACGTCAAGGATGCTTTCCACAAATACATTGTCAACTCAGACAAGCAGGCTGTCAACCCCAGCTGCCGTGGTACCAAGAGTGCTGCTTGGTTCGCTTTCAACGAGGATGGTGGTGTTGCTCCTGGTGAATGCGCTGTCGTTCGTTTCCGCATATCCAAGAAGTTCGACGGCTACTTGGACGAAGAGCTTTTTGACGACATCATGGAACAACGCCGTATTGAGGCTGACGACTTTTACTTCCGCATCAGCCCTCTTCCCATGACTGATGACCTCCGCAACATTCAGCGTCAAGCTCTTTCTGGTATGATGTGGTGTAAGAAGCACTACTACTTCATCTGGGATCAATGGGCGAATGGTGACCCAAACATGCCGCCACCTCCACCTGGTCGCAAGGACATTCGTAATAAGCACTGGAAACACATGTATTTGGACGACATCTTGTCCATGCCTGACTCCTGGGAATACCCCTTCTTCGCTGCTTGGGATTCGGCCTTCCACTGCATACCTCTTGCCATGATCGACCCTGAGTTTGCAAAGAAGCAGCTTGACCTCTTCACGAGAGAGTGGTACATGCATCCTAACGGACAACTCCCTGCTTATGAGTGGAACTTTGGAGATGTCAACCCTCCTGTGCACGCCTGGTCTGTCTTCAGGACATTCAAGATTGAGCGCAAGATGTATGGTCGTGAAGACTTGGACTTCCTCGAGCGCGTCTTCCAGAAGCTTTTGCTCAATTTCACGTGGTGGGTCAATCGCAAGGACGTCAACGACAAGAACATTTTCGAAGGTGGTTTCCTTGGTCTTGATAACATCGGTCTCTTCAACCGTTCTGAGCCTCTTCCTACTGGAGGTTCGCTTGAACAGGCTGACAGTACTGGATGGATGGCTTTCTACTGTTTGTCTATGCTGAACATTTCGCTTGAACTTGCCAAGCATCGCCGCATCTACGAAGATATTGCCTCCAAGTTTTTTGAGCACTTTATCTTGATCAGTGACGCTATGCAATATGGACAAGAAGGCAACAAGAAGTCGTTATGGAACGAGCAGGACGGCTTCTACTACGATGCCATTACCTGGGGCGAGCCATACTCCCAGCAGCTTCCCGTCCGATCTCTTGTTGGTCTCATTCCTCTATACGCCACGCTCACACTTGAGCCTGAGGTCATTGACAACTTTCCCACTTTCAAGAGAAGAATGAACTGGTTCATTGAGAACAGGACTGACGTTGCTGAGCGCAACATGGCCAGTTTGAAGCGTCGAGGTCAGTCTGAACGTCTTTTGCTCTCCCTCGTCAGTGAGGACCGTCTCAAGAGCATTCTGGAGAAGATGTTGGATGAGACTGAATTCTTTGCTGACCACGGTATTCGTTCGCTTTCACGTCACCACAAGGATCATCCATACTCCATGGATGTGAACGGTCAGAAGTACGAGGTCGGTTACGTTTCTGGTGACTCGAACAGTGGTCTTTTTGGTGGTAACTCGAATTGGCGCGGACCTATCTGGCTTGCTGTCAACTTCTTACTCGTCGAGTCTCTCCAACGTTTCTACATGTTTTACGGCAACGACTTCAAGGTGGAATGCCCTACTGGCTCCGGTGATGAGATGCACCTTGGACAGGTCGCAGAAGAGATCCAGCACCGTCTGCAGCATTTGTTCGCCAGAGATGAGGACGGCAAGCGTGCTATCAACGACGGTGTTGAGCTACTCGACAACGACCCTCACTGGAAGGACTACCTATGGTTCTACGAGTTCTTTGATGGTGACAGTGGTCGTGGTCTTGGTGCTTCTCACCAATGTGGTTGGACTGGTTTGATTGCGAAGATGATTCACGATACTGGGTAAGTCAAATTTCTCGGTTCAGGACAAAGAAAGTTTCGCTAATCAGCCTCCGCAGTGTCAACCTTCGTCTACCACACACCCCTCGCAGCTTCCCACAAGCTGCTGCTGCTCACTACTTTGATGATATCTTCTCCAAGAAGGGCAAGACTAAGACATCGGCCCCTACTCTACGTCGCTCATCTACCACACGATCGATCGGAAACCGCAGCTCTGTCGCATCTATCAACGGCGATGGTGCCGAGTCAGCCGAAGAAGCTATCCCTGATGAGACAGCAAGTAACGGTGTTGGTGGTGGAGATCACGAAAACACAAGGAACCAGCTCGAGCATGACGAGCACGTTCAACGTTACGTTGCCGATCAGCTCGAGCGTGTAAGGTCTGGTGGTTCTGCCTCGAGTGTGCACGATGAGTTTGAGGCTCAATTGGATGGAGCGTGAGGTGGTGAAATTACAGAGATGGGTGTACTACGACAGATATGTTTATCCTAATTAGTTTAGACTGTACACTAGACTTTGATGCCTAGACCTAGATGATTGCTTTAACCATTTTTACCCTAATCTACCGTCTCCTGTTTGTTCAGACTCGTGCATTGTCTCCACTAGTAGGTTTGATGATGAAACGCGTTCATGATGATGTTCAAAGAGATCTTCCTACACGTAGTAGAGCTTAAGACATTGACATTGGGTCAACATTTAGTCCTGTCGCACTAAACACTCCACAACTTTCCCGCCTGTGCTTGGAGTACAAAAGTCAGAGTGCTAGAAGGATATAGTATCAGTGTGGCTAAACAAGAGATGCTCGTAAGCATGAATTGTCTTGGCAGAAGAGAATTAATTGCTTTGACTGAGATTAGGATCCTCCTATTATCATAAAAGAAAAGAATGGTCAAAGGTATCTTGCCTCTTTTTGAA
>Ga0068631_100575_pt1 | contig 14428 bp, 13 predicted proteins | sample InSIn5gowninarea_2_FD_77434 | JGI IMG/M metagenome (GOLD analysis project Ga0068631, IMG submission 77434) | Clean room microbial communities from NASA Spacecraft Assembly Facility at Jet Propulsion Laboratory, Pasadena, California, USA -... ...
GCTGCACAGCTATACGGATCCGTGCAAGCAGCTAGCAGTAGGATCACCCTCTAATCGGTGACATACGCCAGCGTTTGAATCTTGTTCAATTCGCGCAGCGAACCACATCTTTCCGTCTCTTCGACCTTGCTCCGATTTTGACGGTTCCGATGGCGTTGGAAAGCTCTTAATGAGCCCTTTCAAACGAGCCTCTGCTAGCTTAGATCGGACCAGAATTGGTGGCTGCATCTCCGTGTAGGATCGGCTTGGACTTGGAGGATTCCGCTCCAATCTTCAACTACCACCTCCCAAACCTTCAAAAACCTTCAACCACCCACAACTTCTTCAATATTACTCTAATTCGGCCGGATGCGGCGGCGTTGGAAAGCGCTCGGCGAGCTCTTTCAAATGAGCCTCTAGTAGCTTGAATTGGATTGGAATTGGTCGTTGCATCTCCGTGTGAGGTCGGGTCGAACTTGGAGAACTTCGGGTCGAGCTTCACTACCTCCTATAGCTTCGACCGCCCATAGCTCCTCCAATTCCGCTCCGATTTGGACGGGTGCGGCGGCGTTAGAAAGTGCTCGGCGGCGTCTTTCAAAAGAGGCCCTAACGGCTCGGATCGAACTACTTTTCGAAATGACCCCAAGGCGGGATTCGCAAATGGGTTCCATGGCGGGCGTGGCCCGAGCGGGCCCGAGCGCCCTTATCGATAACCATATAAACAAATGAATCCACGGCGTGGGTTTGCGGAACCTATCCTTAGGCACTAGCGACAATCAAGAATGCGCCCTAAGTATGACAGAGGGCATATCTGGCCGGCTAGTTCATGGAATTTTGAGATCACCGCTTACTCGGGGCGTGTTTGGGAGTCCGGTGAGTCCTGCAGCGTCTTAGGGACTGTAATAGTTATTGATGTTATCTAGATCAAAGCGCCATTTGTCTATTGTGACTCGCAAAGCGACTTCAGGTGACCTTCAAGAACCTCCAAGCAACCGTCAAGATCCTTTCGCGACCGCCTACTGCGCGTATGAAGCCAAGAGCAGGGAGTGTGTAGTGTGAATGAAGGACCCTTACTCAATACAAGATTGTTCTTACATTGCAAGGGATAGGGATAATGAGGACAGCTTGGACGAGGAAAGAGTGGCGCTTTCCATGACCGTTGATGAGGTCAGCATCATGGAACGATGGGGCCAAGCTGCGAAAATTACAGGATAGAAGAGACGGAAAGATGTGGTTCGCTGCGCGAATTGAACAAGATTCAAACGCTGGCGTATGTCACCGATTAGAGGGTGATCCTACTGCTAGCTGCTTGCACGGATCCGTATAGCTGTGCAGCTGCTAAGTATGCGGTTTATATGTTACCTTACGAATGGATCGTGATATATGATCATCTTTCTTTCTTAAAAGCCAGCCATAGCGCCCACCATCTTCGTTCAGGAAATCGAAGTTGTAGCAGCTAAACCTTGCTGACTTCGTGTAAAGAACACAGTAAAATTGCGCAGGTAACTTTCTGACTTTAGGATGCCCAAGCGGATCCTCAAGTCTTAAAGTAGACCCCTAGCGTTGTAGGGGCTTTGCAAATTTCTACCAATGTAAAATCTCTGCGAGGCCACAACAGATCCGGATAAGATGTCTTTCTACAGGAAACGATTCTTCCTAAGTCGCCACATGGATAGAATCAAGTTAGAGCTTCATCGCGGCGGGCCGCGTCAAGCGCATTCAAAATGGGCAAACATCCGAACCGGTATTGCCCAGCAACAGGATGGACTTATGAATCTGTAAGTGACTCGGCGAAAACAGATGTCTTGAGCTACAGTGAACTACATTATTTGGTTCAAAAGCCGGAATGTGAAGAATTGATGTTGGTTTGGATGAGGGGCCTTTGGTTCGGTAGGGGCTTTCGCTTCGTAGGGACGGATGTGAGATGGTCCCAAAGCTCGTGAGGTGGACTCCAGACGCCACTGACGCCAGTCACACCAGTGACATCAGAGGCTCTGATATCGCTGCAAGATCTGATCAATCAGCATGTTCATGCGCTCGATGAGGTGAGTGTATGACGCCTGCAAAGGCACCTACAGAAATTCGCAAACGCTGTAATGTCATCCTCGCCGAAGGTGCCCTCCAAAAAGAACACATTCAGATTTTATACCAAGTGAGCAATGAGGCCCGCTCATGGTTTGTCGCTCGCTGGTTGCTGCTGGCTGGCTGTCGTAGTCTGTCGCTCGTAGTCTGTCTCTGGCCGGCCGTCTCTGGCCGGCTGTCTGCCTCTTGCTACTGACTGTCGCATCGCTACCACATCGCTGTCGTACGATGCTGTCTGTCTCTTGCTGCTGCCTGCTGCCTGCCACATGCTACTGACTGTCGTTTCGCTGTCGCATCGCTGCCGTATCACTATCATACGCTGCTGCCCGTCTCTGGCTACTGTCTTGTCTCTTGTTACTACCTGTCTCTATCTGCTGACTGTCGCATAGCTGCTGTATCGCTATCGTTCCGCTATCGCACGCTGCTGGCTGTCTCTGGCTGTCTCTGTTGCATCACCGCTATCGTCGCTACTGAGCCAATGAAAGAAAGGTAGCCTGCTGCTAGCGTAGTTTTCCAAGTTTCCTCATGTCCCACGCTTTTTACGATCTCAACAACCGCGAAATGCCTACAAGGGTAGGACGTTCAACCAGACGAGATTCTCGGATGAACTTTCGGGCCCAAAGCTGGCGACATTGAGCTTCATCTCTTCTGCACTTGGACCTACTCTCACGAACACGTTGTTCGATACGGTGATTCACGACGCCTACGTCCAGAAGTAGATGGCATCAAGTGGCATACTCGAGAGGGAGCTGAAAGAAGAAACGATACTGTATTTTGTTCTCTAATCAGGGAATATCATATGCGCTTTAAGAGAGCCCTATAAAGTTTACGACAAAATTCCACTCCTATTTATTCCAGGATGATTACTTCTTTTTTCGGATTCGTCTTTTTCCATGCACGTTTTTCAATCCTCCCAAGTCCTATACGTTCTGAAAACCCACGCTCGTTCTGCCGAATGGCCATGATATTGAGAATGGGATATCCTACGACATCAACTCTTTTTTCATCGCCCATATATTGCGCCTCGGAAAGCACAATGGCTTTAACCTTAGTGAAACGACCGGCACTCTTGAAGTCCTTACCCGACTTCAATTCCGTGGGACGACCACTACCCCTGAACATTTCCCCCGAGTTCAATCCCATGGGACGACCGGTACTCCTAAACACTTCACCCGAGTTCAATCCCATGGGACGACCGGTACTCCTAAACGCTTCACCCGAGTTTAATCCCATAGGACGACCGGTACCCTTGGATCCTTCTCCAGACACTGGTCCTTTGAGATGAACGGTGCCCTCGAACTTTTCACCCGAATTTAGTTTCATGGTTCCAACTCGTTTTGACGTTCCTGGGTCTTTGATTGCACGTTCCTCTGAAACGGACAGAATTTGTTCCATATCAGGCTCCGCTTGGTTTAAGGGTGAAGGACTTGGTTTTTTATCCTCCAAAGTTTCCCTGACATATTCTATGCCAGCGAGCTTTGTGCGTCTGCGGACTCTAAACACATCTTGAATAAGCCAAAGAGAGGCGGCCTCGGTATTGAACACAATATGTCTCTGGGTGAGATTGTCCAGCTGTATCTCTGGGGGCTCTTCTGCTTTTCGCTGCGAAGAAGTCCAGTCTGCCGGTATTTGATGTAGCGTATTCCGTTGATTCAAAAGGCCCAAATCAACCAAACGATTACCACGATGGCCAATATGGGATGTTGAATCTGCAAGGCCATAGATAGTTCCATGTAAGGGACGCATGCGCTCTTCCCCGAAGTCTGTAGGGTTCATACGCTCCTCTCCGATCAATTCGGGATGCAACGTTACTCGCATTAGAAGACCTTTGACATCCGCCTCGACTTCGTAAGGTATATCAAAAGTGATCTTGGCACGGGGAACACCGCACTTAGATTCCCAGCCCGCCCAAGACCAACTAGGCGGGCTCTCTTGCAGTACCACATCATTGCGGTCTACCTCGCCTGCGCGACGGACAACGGCTCCATCTGGTTGCCAAAGAAGCCCCGCGTCCATGTAAAGCGTTGGAATACCGAAACGAAACTCAGAATTCAGAATGTAAGGAGACTCTAACACCTTTTGGAGCCCCTTAAAAGCGTCCAAGATTCGCCAAGATTCTGAAACGGCCCGACTACTAAAGTCTTCAATCACTTTGGCAAACTGGTGGAACGCTGGCAAACGCATCAACCTAATGCTCTCATCCGTCTCGGTAAGTTCCAGACCAGAGCTTTGTAAGCTGCCTTCTGTTTCAGGGACTGGTTCCAGTTGCAGCCACGGGAAGGATGTTGTTTGGCAATTGCCGTCTAGTGCATTGACATCTTCCCGCCAAGTAGCACCACGACAGTGCCACACGGCGAAGCCGTTACAGAACACCAGCATTCGTCTAGAGAGCAATTTTTCCTGAAATGTCCAAGCTCTTGACTCCCATGCTTTAAGATTCTGCGTCATGTCGATGGGTAGGAATAGATTGATGTTCCCTAGAATAGTTCCAGTGACCTGGTCGGGCAAAGCACGCTGTTTATTGACTCCAACAATGCCTTTGTTGGCATCTGGTTTGTCGGGATCTAATTTGTCGTTATTTGATTCGTCGGGGTTTGGTTCGTCGGGGTTTGGTTTGTGGGGGTTTGGTTCGTGGGCGGCCACAATGGTGAAGCTTGCTTCTCCATAGATAGCACTCATGTGCGCAACGTTAGATTTGTTTTCTGGATCGCTTTCGTCTTGAATGATGCATAGGCTGTCCACCCATAGGTATTGTTCATCCATTCTCTGACACACTATTATAGCGTCTCGGATGGTTTGTGGAATGCGAACAAGAACGTCTCTAAGCGCGCCGGCTCTTCTTAGGCTTTCGGCATTGAACCTTGTCAATTCAACGCGTTCCACAAGGTCGGCTGTGGACGCTCGGACCCTGGAGCCAAGGTGGTCTCTGCGATTTTGGATGGCTAGAGAATGGTTCATTAGAGAGCATACGAAGCAAAATTGCTTGGAAGTCAAGTACCTTCATTGTCCGCTGGTTTGTTCCACGTTGAGCGTCCCCATCTGTAACTCAGTGCTACGTACGACACTGGTTCGGCACCATCAGGGCCCGTACGATGAGGCGGAAAACTCATCGGGACAACTCGCATGTGTTTGACATCGATTAGTCGGAAAACAAAGGTGTTAGGAATGTCTGTAGTAAGATGGGACCGCCAGGCAAATTTATCGCACGTCCCTGCGTGAAGCTTTTGGCAAGCTTTTAGACAACTCTTGAAAAAAGCAACGTCAATGTGTGGCTTGAGCATCCGTCCATACCAAAGTTGTTGGCCTTGTGCTCTAGGCGTGGGCTGGGGTTGATCCAGGCGAAAACTGAAATGATTGATTTCTTTCAGAGGAGCATGGAAGGCTCTGCCATGAGCAAACGTGCGTACACTAAGTACTCCAGCCTTTGCTGCATCTCGTTCATAGGCGCGAATGATGAACAAGCACGGTAATCTCCTCGCCTTTCCAATCTCATGCATAGCCATTTGAGACGTGAGCAACTGCGCACCCGCAAATGCTTTTGGGGTATCAAAGAGATCCACCACGCCAGTTGTCAGCGCTACAGATCTTAACGCGGTCGAAAGATCGTCTGTAGTTTTGTACATGCCATTCAATGTACCTGATTCGAGATCTTTGTTTTCGGCAGTGTTGAAGAGCTTCTGAGCGACGGACTCTGCATCTTCCTGGGCGTCTTTTTGATCCCGACTATATCCAAAAGGCCAGATCTCTTCTCCATTGAGCTTGTTCTCCCAATTTGAGAAAACTTCACTCCACTTCTTAAAGGTCTTGATTTCCTTCAATTTGTCACTGGAACCTAGGTGTTTAGCGATGTGGTCGGCTCTGAGCAGGTCATACTCCTCTCGCGAAACAGTGCAAAAAAGGAGCTGGCAGAAGTCGCAAAATCTCCGATTCGACAGGATTGTTAAGAGGGATAGACAGTAGGTTTGCGGCTTTCGTGTAGTAATGGCTTGCTCGCCTTGCGGGGCCGAACTATCTTTCAAATACTCCAAAAATGGTATTCGATTGCAGGGATGGCAGAGCTGTCTGCTGCTGCGGCGAAAGCGTCCAGCGAAGTTATCTTCCAATATTTCTATGGTAGTACTCTTCTGACGAGGCTTTGGTTCTGAGTGGGGTGAAGAAGACATAATTGCAGCGTAGCACTGACATTCGAGGTTGAGGGAAGACTCGTGCAGCAAACACTTTTGTGTAAGGACTACAAATCGGCAATAATGGTGGTAGAAAAACGTAGGTGCAGTAGTTCAAGTCGTTAGTCTAGCGTTGAACGAGCGTAATCGATGTGGTTGCTGTATCTCTTCTTTGTCACAGCGGTTAGGCTTGACGAGAGGAGGACTGGAAAGCTAGTGGATAAGATTGTTAAATAAGTATACGGAGCCTGTATACAAGGCTATAAATAGTGGCTCTAGCCTTGCATCGGCTAGGAATCTGTACGGAGATATATCTCGATTAAGGTTTCGTAGAAGCTAAGCAGAGGCTTAGTAGCTGACCACTATGCGGTATGCTTGTCAAAATCACTCCAGCCAATTATCCCCTCTTTAGGGACTCTGAGATCGCGCCACTTGACAGAGGACAGGGATCGAAATTTTGTAGATATAAGCATACCATTACTATGAGTCAAAGAAGACTCTATCGCGCGTCAAACATAGTCCTTTACTCATTAAAGGGATGACAATTCTAGGAACAGAGAGTCTTGCGCATCTGGGTCATGGCCACACGCATGCATACGTTGTGACAATGCGACGGCACGCACGCCCCGATTGTAACCGCGGAAATAGATAGATTGCGATTGCACGCACAGCCGCGTGATACTAAGCCCACGAGATAAGGATAGCCGCAAGAGTAGTCTAATCTGAGCCCATGCGTCGGTTTCGTTGTCTTCGGTTAGCTGGGCGAGGAAGGTGGTGGTTGAATTGTGGGCTGACAGAAGAAACCACACAACGCCACCTAAGAACAGCTGCTTAAAAAAAGTGGTATCCGTGGCGTCCGCATTTAGCCGTTTCAAAATCACCACGATAGTGGCAGCTAGAAGAACTTGAGGTTGGCCGATAGATGGAAGTAACTGTTGACCGGTTCGTTGCGCAGCCGCCATACGCTGCTAATGCAGGAAGATCGTGAGCCTGACGAGGAATGATTCATCCTTGTCTCTTACAAGTGGCGCTGTTGGCGGGCTGAGCAACGGAGAGCGGTCAAGTCAAATGGTTGCCTGATTGCAGGCAGATAGTCGCTAGCATACAAAACCCAATGGTGATGGGGCTGTTACCGCTTTCCGCCAGCGGTCCGTGATCCCCCGCGACACCAAAGATACCTTGCAGTAATTCAGCTCTTCGCCACACTGTTGCTTGGCATCATTGCCCGGTCGCAATTTGCATGCACTTAAAGAAAGTGCGTGGTCTCGGAGACAATCCCTTTTTCGACATGTCGTGCGTTAGGTCTAAGATCGGACCTAGTACCGGCGCCGAGCCACTTGTTCAGCGTACCGATTGTGCGTTTGACGTTCATGTAAATGGCTCAAACTGCTCATGTCCCAATCGGGGCTATTGGCCTCGATTTTCAAATACATAGCCTCCAATCGTTGGTGTGCCTTGTCCAGGACCCTGAATCTTGTCGCTTTGAAACACAGTAGCCACCACCGCCAAGATGATCATTCCCCGCGCGGCTGCGCAGAATCCTATGTGTTCCATCCTGAGGATAGGGCGTCGATTTCGGCACATGTCCAAGGAAGGACCGCACGCTCAAAGGTAGAGCTATTTCACGGCGATCGTTGTTCGCGGGTTTAGCAAAAGGGCAGATTGACATCTGAAGTCAGGCTACAGAGAGCGTACGGGAGTCTACAGACCTTGGGAGAGTGGATTGGGAAACGGTCATAGAGAACTTTACGCTGGAAGGGCATGGACGAAAGCGAAAGTTCTCAAGATGAGCCCGATGTCGTGGCATTTCGCAAAGGGCGCGCAATCCTAGAAGTTTAGTATGTAGAGCACTTCGCCGCAATGCGGGCATCGTGCCTGTGATGCCGCAGACCGTCTGCTAAAGGCGGTGGAGCCAGCTCCGGAATAAAAGGAACAGGAAATCAAAGCTTCCGAAAGTACTCTCAAGGACCTCGAGAACGAAGGCGGAGTAGTATCATGAGTAGCTTTCCTCATTAGATCGAAAGATATCGTTGGGGTGTCATGGGCGACCCAAAGCATCGCGTAATAACAAGCTCACGAGATCAGTTCAGAATAGGCGCGGTATCCCTGGTACTAATCTCCGTAGCTGCGATTATTCGACGGGATAAGAGTTTCGCCATGTTCGTGGAAGACATCGGTAGACCTTTGCGGGCCTATCTTACAACCCCGAATGTGATTTAGAAACTGCAATGCGTTTGACGACTCATGATCCGAAACGTCAACAAGGCTTCTTTAGGATAAGTCTTGACTAATGGTACTAGCAGGAACCATGGATTTCCATCTGGTTTTCTTCCCGTGGCGAGCACCCTTGGGTCGCTAGAGGCGAGCTCTTCTGGTCTGACGTTGACTCTAACATAGTGGATCTGTATGGGCATCTGTCACTTGCTATAGACATCATCAGGAATCCTGCATGTTATCTTACGGCCTTTCCCAGCCGTGCTGTGGTTGTCAAATGCTGCAGCACCATGTCCTTCTTGCGGCCTGGAGACGTTGACCGCTGGTATGCGGGCCGGTCACTCAGGTTCGCGACAGGCGATGATGCTGCGTTGCGAGCCGAGTCGCTGACCCTCGAGTCTTTGCTTGATGGGAAATATCTTTGGAGGCAGGGGTATGATGTGGCACAGCATGGCTCAATGCAATCGCGTGAAATGGATATGCTATTACACGGAGCGCTTCGCGTCAAAGGTAGGTCAAGCCGTGGATTCTTGTACGAAGCACAAGCTTGCTTGTCGTTACTGTAGGTGAATGTGGCGTCGCTTGTTAACCAACTTTACACCACAATGACTTGCTTGTTCAGCGATTGAGCGCCACTGTGGCTTGCTTATTTACACAAGCAAGCCATCAACAAGCTCTTTCAGCCTCAGGCATTAGCATGCGCATGATTGCTAAGGCAACAGAAGGCGCTCGTACGATTCCGCCCAATTCTAACAGTGCAATCATCCTCCAATGCCACAATCACCTACGACGTGTCGCGTCCCTCCAGAGGGACGGACATGAAGGAGCAGGCCGCTCTGGCTCGGAATGATGGTTAGAGTCACACTTCCCGCACCTCTACGCGAAGCCGTACGTGACTTGGAGACGCAGGCCCAAGATTGGGCTACCCTCAGCGACTATCAAGCCAAGCTCGAGGGTCTCGTAGCTGCCTACGACAAAGTCAAAGGCCAATTCTTAAGGCAAGGCTACACCATCTTCGATTACCTCCAAGCCGATGCGCTCGAAGCCATCGCGCGTGCTTACTTTCTCTCCGGGCGCGTGGGCAAATGCGCCAGATATTTGGCGTCGTCACCGTGGGAGCTTACCGTACATTCACTCCTCCACCACTTCGGACCTCGATCTCTCCTCTCAGTCAGGTTGATCAAGCAGCTCCGCGATTTCGCAATCTACGACGTCGACTAGGATCAGGCACTAGCTGCGTTGCAGCACGCTCGGAAGCAACGCGCTTGGAATCCGCGTTCAGGCACTTCTTCTTCCCGCGATTGGGCGCCTCAAGACGTCAAGGATGCCATGACGTCTCTTGGGGTCGCGCCGATTGTGACGGCAAAGATGAGTAGAAAGAGGAGGCTCTCGGAGAACGTTGAGCCTGAGGTGAGTGACGTCTTTGCTACTGTTCGGTGCGCGACAACTAGCTAACGTACTCATAGCCTGTTTAGCAGTCATCTCCTCCACTAACCCCTCCACCCCACCCTTCTTCCGCAAAACCCATAAGAGTCGACTCGGAGACGTCTTCACCCGCTATTGAAGTTGCCCGGAACATAGCGATTGAACAAGAGTTATCACCTCAATACAACGACGAGGCAGATTGGTCCTTTAGCGAGGGAGCCGGGAACGATCCAGAAGGTGAATCCTCTTACGGAGCGGAGGCTGCGCCATTCCAGGCTACCTTACAGACATCGAACCCCTTCGAAACAGTACCATAGTCGGCGCGTGATGACCGACGTGCAGGATCTGCTAGACCCTCTAGCCGACTCGACGTCTTGGAGGAGCTCGTTGAACCAGTCAGTGCGCGCCGCGCGATGAGCCAGCCGCCCAGATCGTTGAAGGACTGCGGTGCGTCCATGTTGGATGTGGCTGTGTTGGTGGCAAGAGACGAGGATCACTCTCCGCCCCTACCTCAGGCTCAGAGACTCGACAAGTCTGCTGCACAGGCTGTGGAATTGGACGTCACGCAAGATTCTGGGAACAGCAAGCACCATGGTTCGGAGGCTGCTGCGGAGGCTGTCAGAACAATGCCCGGCGACTAAGAGGGCGACCAAAACGGCAACCAAAATGCTGTCAAGGGAAGGACTGGAAAGGAGGAGCATAGTAGGCCGCATGAAAACATGGCCTCTGCCTCCTCTGTACCATACCAGACTCCCAAAGACACCATTGAGCTAAGCAGCATCTCTTTAATGCCGGGTCCAAGTCGAAATAATTTGCCTGAAGTACTTGCGCACCTGAAACCATCCCAATGGCTGCGACACCAGACGATCTGGTATGTTTTGGAATGGTTCATGCCTGACTCCTCCTGTGTCGTCGGTGTCGGGAATCTCCCTACCACTGCGCAAGACCGCGCCTCATGGGCACCTACTGGACGTATACGTGCAGGTGCAAGCAATGTTTTGGTTACCGTCAATGTACCGGGACGAGAGCATTGGGTGCTGCTGCACTATGACCTCCAAAGCCATCGGGTCATGTTGCTTGACTCGTTGAGGACCGCTTCGGACGGCATAGATGTGGTCGCAAAATTCGTTCTGACCGGACTTGGTCTGTCCTGGGAGAAGGCCGCCTGGACGTTTGACCAAGACACAAAGGTTCGCACGTCTGGTCCACTTTCGCTTTACTGCTTGCTGATGGCTTCCAGACACCGCAGCAGAGTAACACGGACGACTGTGGGATTCACGTCCTCGTCGAAGCAATATATGTAATGGCATCGCGAGACAGACCGGCCAAGATCTGCTCCCTGAGTTGGCGTCATATTTTCACTTTGATGCTGCATGGATGGCTCAACGAAGCGGACAAGCTCAGCTTGATGCACCTTCCGGACACGACAGCAGCCATTGACGAGGATCCACTTATCAGCTTTCGCCAAGGTGAGAGGATCTGCGAGCACATCACCACTGCGCTCCACACGATTGACGAAGCTACTCTCATCTGCGTCAGCATAGCCTCTCAAGCTACGGAGAATACAGCAGCAGCCGAGAAGTGCGAGGCCGCAGAAGCAGCAGTGTACTTCTGTGAGAAACGCCTCACGAACCACGACAATGCCTGGTTCGATGGCCCATGCGAACAAGCCGTCAAAGCAGCTCTTCAGCAAGCCCTGGATCATGCCAAGACCCAGCTGAACGGAGCTGCTCGCGCCGTCCGGCGTAGTGAACTCCTTGCCGACCGTATGCGTCATGCTATGAGTGCGCTTGTCAAGCTCCACAAGGACATTGCGGCACAGAAGCAGGTGGTGTCTAAGAGAATCGACTCTATGCGTCAGGCTGTCGTGTCACTGCGTAGCGCGATGGCAGGAATCTCCAAGCCCTTTGATATCCAAAAAGGAAGCAGTGGTGGCAAGACTTGACCGGCTCGCCGATCTGTGCTACAAGTCCGCTGGATGTTCTTCGCCCATGGCCTCTTCAAGCGACGTTTACGTCTTCTTTTGGCCTTACCTCTTTTTCCTTCAATGTCCTCATGACCCTTTCAGGATGTCATGGTCTCCGTTGCTTGGGCTAATGATCGCTTCGATAGCATATGGCGTCACCTTGCTAGGATGGATGCATGTTTTGATGATGCTGAACGTTGCTGTACGATTGATGATGATGATGAAGGCGTTGCTCCGACGATACTAGATACCCCTGGAGACATGTTTATGCTTGAGCATTTACCTACTTATAAGTTGGTCTCTCCATACGGCTATCGTGATTCCCACCTCTGGTATCGCTTGACCTGTTGACCACCTTTCAAGCACCGTCTCCGATGGTTCTCCTTAGACAGCCCATTTCTAGTCATGCTTGCGAGACATCAACGGATCATGTCTACCTTTCTAGATGCGGATGGCGCGATGATTCGCCTTCCCTAAAAAATGATGATGCTCCCATATCTCTGCGGACGTCACATTTTAGACGCGCTGGATCATTTTCACCTAAGATGATTTTGGCGCGGCGTCCTTATAGAGCACTTGACTGCTGGCCCGTTTTCATAATGCTGGCCTGACATTGCGAGGAATTGACAATGATGTCTTGCAGTGCTCCGTTCATATCATCATATTGGCGCTCTCATACTCCACGCCTGTCTAACATCGTTCCAATAGAAGCGACGGCTCGCTATCTTAGCTTCCCCTAATCCTAGCGGACTGCACCTCAATGTACTTCGTTACAGAGCGCTCTATCGCATGCATGCGACATGAGGCGGCCAATTCCATCGATGGAGCTTCGGAAGTCGCGTGAGGAAGAAAATGAAGAGAAGGCACTATATCCAGAGATGGAGCGAACGTCTTGCGGCAGCACGTGCATGCGGGAGCTTCGTCGTGCACAAGCAAGCAAGCGTCCAAGCTGCAAGAGACGATCATAGGCTTTGGCTCGGGATTGTAGGATGTGCTCTTCAATGAGTGGAGTTGGATACCAGACGCGCTCCTTGGCCGGACATCAACAACTTCCATCATAAAGGACGCGGGTGACATCTTCGTTTTTGTTCCAGGTTGTCATTGCGGAACGTTCTCAACTGGTCTGATCCGCTAATTGACCGTGCCCTGACTCCGCGCCCGTCTTTGCGTCACAATGTGAATGCCCGAGGTATCACTATGTACCTCCACAGTTCGCTTCTCTCCATCTTATCAATCCACTGCTCTCAATATGACTGCATGCTCTCGTGTTACAGTTCGCGCACTTGTCAAGTTGGACGGAGCCCTGGTCGTGCAATCCGGTATGCCGCAGAACTTGTGGAAAGGCGTTCATGCGTCGAAAGCCTCACCAGGGACACCACCACACACGAACTCTTGTAAGAATTTCGAAGCAGAAGACTTGACTTCGATATGATAGCTCGCCCTCTTCCGATATTTCTGGCCTTGGACAGAATCGCTCATCAACATGGTAGAAACAACATTCCTACAAGACGTCCGTCTCCGTTAGAGAACTGGAGGCTTGCGCTCGGAACCTGAGCCGGCACGCCTAGACGCTACACCTGGCGCGGACTTCTTGCACAAGCGGACTCTTTCCTTTTGAACAATTGCGGGAACTTGCACAAGTGGTAGACGAGGCCCAGATGACCTAGGCGCGTGCTTAGGCGGCCTTCCGAGACGCTTCCCTTGTTTTTCAAGCGCGTCAATTCAGCTACGAGCAAGCGAGGTTGATCGCCTCGCTCAGTGACGTGTATGCTCCGCCAGGTGTGAAGGGTGGCTACGACGACATGCTAGTTCGACATGCCCATTCGACGAAGTTGACAGTCAAAGAGCGATCCTACCCAGCGCGTCCCTTCCAAGACAAAAACAAACCCCTCGTCCTATCCCCACACACTCTCTCAAAAGACAGTTTCAAACACGTGGACGACAAATCAATGCATAAGAACCGGAAACAGCCACTTAAGGGAGCGGCAAATCTGGAGATTTTCGACTCCGATCAGAAATTGCGCTATCCCCAACGTTAGCGTTTGACGCTCATACGTAGGTACACCATGTCTATCAGGCACCGTACTAAAGAAGGCGCCTCAAGGCTACTTGGTCATTCAAGTGCCAGACGAAAAGGACGAGGCAACGTCTTCTCAACTACCACCTCAACTGAAGGGCCGCAATGTGCGACACTTTCGCGTGAAGTGGAAGCCGCAGCACCAAAGCAAGAAGATCGTTCCTAGTCGTTGTCTGGATCCATGTTATCGCCTACCATGCATTGACCGGGCGCGACACCAAGCTACCATGCCTGAGGGCTTGACCGACATGTCCGTTGCCACCGTTAGCTACGAGTTCTCGCTCATCCACAAGCATGATTCTGATATCGATCCTGGCGGAGACTGTGGACTGCATGATCAAGATGGCAGTCTTAATCTGTATGACCCTTTACCTTCCGAGACCACTTCCGTATCTTTCCTGTCTTGTCGTCAACGACGGTCAACGCTTCTGGCATGTTCACCCATAGCTAACTCGAATTGGACATTCCTACCGGCGATCTCTCCCACCATTGTCGCTGTCTATCTATTATTAGGAAACACGA
>Ga0068631_100579_pt1 | contig 14406 bp, 12 predicted proteins | sample InSIn5gowninarea_2_FD_77434 | JGI IMG/M metagenome (GOLD analysis project Ga0068631, IMG submission 77434) | Clean room microbial communities from NASA Spacecraft Assembly Facility at Jet Propulsion Laboratory, Pasadena, California, USA -... ...
AAACCTTACAGAAGAGAGTCCAGGTCGCAGGCAGTGCGCACCCGTCTCGCTTATGTACTGTGCGACGCCGGAGGATAGTTATCCCGGCTCCGCATACTCACGCCAGAGCTCAGGGGTATAACACCTACTATCCTATCGAGTCCTTATCCCTTGTCTTATAAACCTAGAAGCCTTATCTAGGTCTAGCCTAATAAAAGAAGACTATAAAGGAGAAGAGACTATCTATATATATAAGGCTACTTATTAGACCCTAGCGCTAAGCTATATTAGATAGGTTATTATCGATAGGAATAAAGAAGTATAAATATTTAATAGAAGCTAAGATTAAATTTTCGTAGATACTACACTATGTTTTAGGAGATATATAGTAGGTCTAGGACTCTTTTTACTATCTTTTTTTTATTTAGGGTTAGTACCAGCGGTTCTTTTCGCGGTATAGCGACTTTTATTATCTAGCCTTAAAAGGATAAGAGGTATATATATAGATTAAAATTAGCCTAGCTAATCTAGGAGGGGTCTAGTTAGAATATTAAAAGTTAAAGATTTCTATAGAAGGTTCGTAGACATATATCCGCGTAATATATACCTATTCTAGTATACTAAGACGTAGTCAAATAGAGCTCGAGCTTACGATCCTAAACCTCTTAAAGTATCAAGAAATTAGACGACGTTACATAGTAATACACGAAGAAGAAGAACAGGTAGAAGAAGAAGAGGAGGAGACTACGTCATCAGGGTCTATAGTAGCCACCACAACGAGTAACGCGGATGGATAAACACGTGATTCAGACCACGTGACCGATATCAACCACGCGCAAGTTTATCTATATACAGGCCTGACCTCGTAGGAGTTACTAGTACTACTAGGGTCCTAGAAAGTGAACGAGACTTGATTGCAGTTAGTAACGAGACTGTTCGATCCGTTGGGGCTACCACTACAGCTAGCTATTCCGCCCTAGAAACGCGTCGATAGAGTTCTCGAGGAACATCCCTTCATCCCAGGGAGCGTCGGCAGCAGCAGCAACCGTGGGATCCTCATACAGAGAGAACAGCGCCGGACTTGACCTCATCGGGGCAGCAGCGCCCATATCCATGTCATGTCCGTCAAAGTCCACGAAGGCGAACAAGCCGTGCTCCTGCGCAGCCCCCAGCTGATCCTCGAACAGCTGCACGCCGGCACCATTCTTTCCCGGCAGGTACTGAGCTTCGGACATCAGCTGAGTGAGCTGCGCGGTAAACGGCGTCATATGCTCCATGTCATAATCCGCAACGACTCGAGCTGGCGTTGTGGGGTTTTCTGATGCCCTCGACCCGCCAGCTAGGAAGTGGTTGGGGCTCAGCGCTTGTCTCCTCGATCTTCGATTAGATGATGTCTTGAACGAGTCCTCCGTCCTCGCAGCAGATTTGGGGGTGCGGGGTGTTCCTGCGCTCTCGCTGGGCTCAAAAAGTTCGTCGATTTCGTCGTTGGCCTCTTTAAAGGTGGGTGGCTGGTTTTCCTTGTCATCTTGTGCCAACGTATTGACTGCTTGCCCGCCGTTATCGCTTGTCCAAGGCCTTCCGTCGTTCTCGACAGAAGGGTCCAGGAGCTTTGCTTCACCGGCTCGGCGCGGCGAAAGAAACAATAAACGTCTAGTTGGGGCTGGTGACATCTCACTGTCAAGCTCGATTGGGCTGTGCTTTGAGCCTGGGAACCGAGGCGGACTTGACTGGACGGCCTTCTTCAGTGCAGCAACGGCAGCAGCGTCTTCCAGAAGACGGGAGCCCATATCTGATCTGTTGGGCGCACACATGCTGTTTGCCCTTCTCATTGCTGTTCCACGGGCTGGTTGCTGGGAGGCCATCGGTGTTGAAGCATGCCTATGGTCAATAGGGTTGGGCTGCATGTCTGTAGTAGACCCTCGTTCTTGATCGTCTTCTGGCAATGTTTCACTTGCATTTGATAGCGCGTCTTTCCTCTTAGGCGGTCTGCGCCGCGATTTCGGTGCTTCCGATGCTTGTGACTTTGCACATTTCTCGGGAGGTCGCATGCTTCTTTTCTTGAAAAGCCATATACCGCAGGCTAGAATGTTTGTCAGTCCGGATGATTGTCCTGGATGGCAGTCTGAACTTACGATTACACAGTTGCACCTCCTCATAATCTGATTCTTCCGCTGCCAACATCTTGCGTATAATTCGATAAGATGTGACTCTACCTCCCTCGTCTGTAGTGACCGTCTCCAACGCCAGGATGCCATCCTCGTTCTCCGACACCTGCAATGTATCTGGCGATCCTGTCTCTACCCTCATAAAGGCTTTTCGCCAAGTTGGGGTGCTGATCTCGCCGCAATTCTTACAGAACGGAGGCATCTCGCCCGCGGCAATTGAATTCGCAAGGCGGTCCTGTATAGCCTTCTTTCGCTGGAGACTCGATCCGCTTTTTTGTCGAGCCTCCGTGGGCTTGTGTTCTACAACTTCTGCTGCCACTAAATCCAGCGCAGGTAAGTTGTCGGACATGACACTGGCCGAACGCTTGATGGCATGGTCGACAGAACCTTCGAGAGGCGAGATTGCCTGGTTCGCGTTAGGCAGTTGAGCTTCTCCGATCTGACCAAACGATTTTCGATGAGCGCTATTGCTTGACGGTGCTCTCCGAGCCGGGAGCCTGGGTGACGATGCTGCTGCTGAGGCACTTTTCCGTGGTTTGCGCACCTTGGGACGTGGAGGCGCAGGCTTCTGGGGGCGTGGCATCATCGTGCGGGGTAAAAGGCTCGGATCTCCTGGCGTCTCTTCCATGACTGAAATCTCAGATGGTGCAACATCCTCTCTCATTTTGTAGCGGGAGGCTATCTCAATGTCATCCTCGTCCAAAGGCCGCATTTCATCGTCATCTACGGCCAGGTCCTCGTCAGGAGCTCCACTCGCAAAGCCTGAATCGTGATAACGTGGAAGCATTGGTAATGCCGGGCTAGACGGGACTGGAGATCTTCGTTGAGGTATTGGAGGCGAAGAAGGAATGTCGGCAGGGGTGGATCCTACACTTCCATCCTGCTTCTCGGGAGATGTAGAGGCAGAGTCACCAACCTGCGCGGAGTACGGTGACACGTAATTGTCCGATCGGTTGAACATGGCATCAAATGGGTACGACGTGGTCCGTTTGCTGGTACCGAGCTGTTTGCGTGGCAATGCTGGCTGAGGCCGTGGTGTTGGAGGTCGGTTTCCGAGTTCGCCAGCAGCAATCTCGGAAGCGGTAGGATGACTCGTAGACAGCCTGTGGTTTCTAATAGAAGCCGCCGTGCTAGCAGCAACGCGAAGGGATTCTGCACTTGGAGCAAATGGAGACGGTCCCTGCCAATCGACCTTGGTTGTTCGAGCTCTTTTCCTACTCGGGCCTTCCTCAACAATTGTGGATTCGGTATTCTGGAAAGAATTGGCACGGGAGATTGTTTTCTGTCTTGGTGCTTGCCGATCTCTGTTCGATGTTCGAGATGATGGTCTGACTGAATCAGCTTGGCGTGCCTGTGTTTCAACCCTCGCGATCTGCACCTCCATATCGGTCACTTCCGAGTCAAGCATCGGGTGGTTCTGCATTGGGCGACTACCAGCATTGGTGGAGCTCGAAGCCCTGGCGCCGACGCCGTTCACACTGGGTAGAGCTCCAGAGTCCATGTGGCTGAATTGGGTGTTTCGTGGCGAAAGACCTTCGCCATCTTGAAGTCCGGTGCTGAAAGTCGGATTGGCCCTTAGAAACGTCATCCAGGCGCCTGCATCGAATGCCTCCGAAGCCACATGGCTGGCATCCCTGTACTTCTCCATGCTAGCAAGATATTCGCTCTGTAAGCATGTTGGTACAGGTACAAGCCTCAATTTGACCTCGAGCGTCTCCCTGACACCGTCAGAGAACAAGCCAAGAATGTTCTTGCAGACACGACCGGTGACCATGCTTCGAGATTGATTGGCAGGTGCCATGGGCGTGGTTGAAGCCGAAGCAAGGACCCAAGACAGCATGCCCTGGCCGACGAGTGGGGTTTCATACTCGGAGTAGTCGTATGCGTAGACGGTGTAATCTTGACCCAGCTGCGCAATGAGCTCGGGGCTGGCGGTGATGATAGACTGGACACAAGTTCGCAATTCTATGATGCCGATCTCGGTAGCCGGGTCGAGGAAAGCTGTCCGGACCTTGTACGTTTGGGGACATCGGGCCAGGCAATTTGTCTTGTTGTTGTCGTCAAACGTGTACAAGACTTTGACTGTTTTAGACGTCAGTAATGGCAGACTGCTTGGAGGTTGGGTTCAAACCCTGCATCAAGCGTTCCTGAGGGCTTTGTAAGGTGTTGGATCTGTCCGCGGTGCTGGATATGTTGAGTGGTGTGGCCGGACGTGAGGCTGCTGGAGAAGAGTACATGCTTCAGATCGCAAAGAGGTTGTTGCGAAGGGTGCGGACATGTGTGATGGAGCGGCCGGAAGTTCTAACGATGCTGGATGTAGTGTTCATAAGTTGTTGCGGTGCGCGTGTGTCTGGTACGTGCAGAATGACGCGTCGACAGTCCAATCTGTGGGTGGCAGGAAAGCAGAGAGCCGCTGCTCATGAGCGTGCTGCACGCAGAGTCATATGGAGTGCACAGAAGTGCGGAGTATAAGGGAAGGAAGGAAAGGAAGGAAAAGAGAGATAGAGTATCGGTGGCTGGCAGATGCAGGCACTGACCTCGTTCGGTCTGGAGATGGAGGAGGCCGCTCGCTATCGACTGACGTGACGAAACAATCGCGTTCCTATCTCGGCCATACAAATTCATGAATTCGAGTGTCCGTGTCAAACGACAGTCGCAACCACACGCTCAGACCATCTTTCTTCTCTTTGCGCACCGAACTGTCTCACCAACGCCTATCACACCCTCGCATCTGTCAACATGGCCGACGCAAAGATCCAGTAAGCAGCCTTCCCGTCAACAAATCCCCATCATATCTTTGCCCGCGGCCATTAACTCGCCATGCACCCCAATATCCTACAACCCTCCTTCCAGGAAATGGGCTTGTCTCAAACATGCCACTAACACGAAATGTCTTAGAGACCTCCTCTCCAAACCCCGCGCCGAACTGACCGAATATGAAATCTCCCAACTCGAAGAATACGAATTTACCTCTGGTCCTCTCTCCATCCTTCAGACCGCTGTCCGCTCCCACACCCAAGTCCTCATCTCTTGCCGCAACAATCGCAAATTGCTCGCGCGCGTAAAAGCCTTCGACAGACATTGCAACATGGTGCTGGAGAATGTCAAGGAGATGTGGACGGAGACGCCCCGCCGCGCCGACGGGAAGAAGGGGAAGCCTATGAACAAGGACAGGTTTATCAGCAAGCTGTGTGTTTAAGGGGATGGTCCCGCTGTGGATGGGAGATGGTCGCTGACGAATTTGCCCTCCAGGTTCCTGCGCGGCGATTCGGTCATTTTAGTCTTGCTCAGCTGAGTCCTTTTCGACACCAGTGGAAAATCACTCGCCGGAGGACGTCCGAGGACGTCGGTCCACCTTTGTCAATCAGAGCAGTGGTGCATTAGTGGCGCCTTCTATTGCAAAGATACCCCGTTGTCTGGAGGCACGCGAAACATAGAAATCGCGTCCGAGCGCTGTGGTGAACCAGATCAGGTGAATCGATCGGCGCACATGGACTTGCCAAGAAATGTTGAAGATCAAAGTTGTCGCTGCCTCTGTGCATCATGCCAGTATTGGAGAGCAGGCAAAACGATGGGATGTGATGGTGCTATGTTGTTACTGAAGGATACATACAAATGGACTACAGCTTCAATGGTCTCGGCCAAGCTGTGGAGAACTGATCAGCTTCGCCCAGACTCTGCACGAGGATTCTTCCGATCCGTCACTCTGCCCGCGTCCCGCTATCATATAGCTTCGCCTTGGTTACTGCCATTGCTCTTCTTGAACAAGCTTTTCTCCGCCCACTCCGCCCGATGCTTCCAAAATCGCAACTCCCTCTCCGCCTCTCTGAGTTTCTCACTCAAAGTGCCCGAGTCCCTGAACCGCCTCATCGCCTCCAATTGCTGACGTAGTTGCCAAGCCTCCTCGGCACGAGTGTCCAAGGCCGACTTTAACCTTCGGATTTCTGCATACAATGTGCCAACATTGGGCTTCCTGGGTGGCTCCCACTGCGAGTCGTCAGACGAGTAGTGGTTGCTGGTTTGTCGACCCTGCCCTTCCTCTTGCGCTCTTCTGAATGAGATGTTCCGTGCAACAGGAGGTTCGCAACCCAAAGGTAGTGGTGCGACGGCTCGGCGTGGAACTGCTTCTCTGTCCTGGACTAGAATTCGTAGGCTGGATTGACTGGAATTTGTTGTTTGCCCGGTCGTGCTCCGCGTATGACTGAGGCCTCTAGAACCCTTCTCCTCAACGTTCGATTGATTGCAAAGCGGGCTACTGAATGTCGCAATGTTATTTTCTTGACCCCTGGCACGTCGCTGTGCAATTGCACTTGGTGATGGCGTGTTGCCAGCAGCTCGCATACGCCCTACTTCATGGACAGGTCTTGGAATTAGAGATGATTTCGTGCTTGAGGTCCCTGTGGTTTCATCGCTTCCACGTTGAGCAGGTATTCTCAGGCTACTACCCTTGTGTGATCTTACTTGCGCCGTTTCATCGTGGCGTGTGGCCGTGGCATTCTCCTTAATGTCGTTGGCCTCTTCCATGTGGCCAGCCACCACTAGCAAGGAACCCTCAAACATCGTCTGATCAGTGCCTACGGTTTTGACGATATCGTTGGGTGGCGGTTTGTCGCCAATGGCAGACACGGCGGTATCGCCGTTCCCGTCAAAGGACAGCTCTGCACTGTCGTGACTGGGGTCCTTGAAAGGATTTGAAATGTCCGACGTTCGCAGCCGACCAAGGACATGTTCTGAGATTCTCACATCGGGACCAGAGCAATGTTCTTCTGTCCGTGCCGTGACACCGTTCGAACAAGTAAGCTGAGGTCCGCTATCTGCTATAGTGGCCTGGCCATCGACCATGACCGATGTGCTGGAGCACTCCCGGTTTCGTTTCTCCCACCACGCCGGAACCTCGCTTGCAGCGCAAGAGTCCTGAGCGCTTGACTCCGCTGCAGATTGACCTGACGACCATCGTTTTGTTTCCCGGCTCGACGGCGCCATGGTGGACAGGGAAAATTGCTGGAAAGTTGACGCATCTATGTGCAAGATGTTCTCGCTGGGTCCATCTCGCGGTCGGAAGCTGGTTGAAGCACTTCTACTGATTGGTCTGGATCCTGTACTCACTGCCGAGTCCCTCCGTGAAAATTCATCGAGTAACTGACTATCGCAGCCAAGGATCGGATTGCTGATCGACTTCGAAAGTGAGCCGGATCTGAAACTTTTCATTGAACGTCTTCTCCTGTCCCCTGGATCGTCCAAGATTGCGGTGAGCGCAGGGACAGAATTCATGCGAGTCCCTAAGGACGACGCTGGCATCTTATATCTGGCCGCGATTATCAGAACCTGTTGGACTACAGTACTCCAGTGCAACACGAGGAACTCAACGATCTGAGCCGCCGAAGTCGTCCTTTCGAGTCCGGCCACCATCTCGAGGCTGCAGGCGCCCTTCCTGGTCCGTGTGTCCGACTTCCGCTGGGGGAAAAGGCTACGCTTGGGGCTCTCGGATTTACTCGTGGACAGCGGCGAGGCATCGTCTCTTTCGAGTTCGATCTGCTCGGTCAAGTTTCCCAGCAGGATCGGCGCGAAGACCAGTCCTAAGGCCTTCGAGCTCATGCACTCTGCGGAAGGCGCTTCGGGAGGTGCCGTCGATGCATCCGTGGGCCGTTGTAGATCTTGTTTCAAGAAGGCGAGAAGCCCAATGATAGCCGATATCAATGCATACCGCTGCTCGGATTTCAGGCTTAGCAAAGTAAGCGCGACGAGCTGGCTCTTTTTGCGTCCCGCATCTTGCTCTACTGTTTCATTGTCACCGATCCGTGCATTGATAATCTTTTTGAAAGCTTTGAACAGCGCCATAGAACCTAGTATTCCTCCTGGTATATCCCACAAGAACTTCTTGAACGCGGAAGCCACATCGTGGGCGCTAACGACGATGTCCTGTGGCAGCTCACTGGAAGCAACTGTGGTCTGTATCATGTCTGCCGCCTTGTCCACCAGTTTCATCCGGCTGATATAGTGATCATAAAGTGCATTGACAACGGAGACTTGTCCAGGTATGCGGAAAATTCCAGGAGCACCACGTCCTGTAACCGTCATGTCAATACCACTTTCTACATACGGATGCGAAGATATGTACCATGCTTGACCAGATGATTCGCGGTGGCAGCAAGACAAGTCGGAATCGCTAGCCGAGTGGGCGCATATTGAGGGGGAAGCTGCAATATGCTGACACCACCCAAGCGGCAGGTGTCCTCGAGCGACGTAATGGTCGGATCAGGTTGGGAGCGATGGCTTATCAAATTAATCAGGCTGTTCTTGCGAGCCAGTCTTTGACGGAACCAGTTCCTTGTATTATGCTTTGGGGTGTGGTCGTTCGTATCTGTGTCGTCGAAGCTCTGCGCTAGTACACTGAGCTCTTCCAAGCCATGTTCTTTTGCGACCTCGCTGTAGCGGTCCAGGAATCGTCGAGTGCGAATGGCCTCAGCGCCGCAATATGCTTGGGGTGATGAACTCTCTAGACAGGTTTGATCAGTCCGGCGTGAGGCGATTGATCCCAAGGGCGTTCGGCGCATGGAGGCGCTACCTTCGGTGAAGCGCTTTCCATTCAGCAACGACGCAGCGATTCGAACGTCGGTTGAAGACGGATCAGAGCTGTTCTTGTTGTCGGAAGGGTACCGAATGCGGCCGGGGATCACTAGCGTGTCGAAGGACGATCGAGGTCGGGGATATCGATAATTGTCCGTGAAAATTTCATCGTCGTCGCTGATACTCTGGCGATTCCGGACCCTCGAGAATGACCTCTTCACGTTATGCATTGCGCAACTACTGAAGCCCAGTCGCTGTGTCCCGTCGACCTTGTGTGATAGGGAAGCAAGTGGCAGTCGGAGGGGAATCGAGCTGACGAGGAATGATTCAATGTCGCACCATCGACGGAGCAGGATAGGACATCGTTGAGTGTGCTATGTGCACAGTAAACCAGAAGGATCGAGCTCCGTCTCCGAGCGGCAGCCACGAGTGCCTGCTCCTTGGCGAAATATATAGGAGTCAATAGTGACGATAGGGACGGAAAGCACGATCCACCGGGGAGAGCCGTCCATGCCAACCCGCGTGTTTGAGGCCCACATCGCTATACGTCGTCGAGGTAAGGGTCTGTCATGGCTGATGTAGAGAAACTCAGGCGCAATAGTGATTCGTCAGTTCCGCCACAGAGATAAGGGTGCCACGTATTAAAGGTGCCACGTTGTTTGGCGTTTACTCCGTTTCCCCTTCTAGAAGCACGTATTCGAGAATGTCGCTCAGGGTAAGCACACCTTTCAGGCGGCTGTCCTCGTCAATGACGATAAACCTGTGTACCCGAGACTTCCGGATCGTATCAAAGATTGAGTCCAAGCGATCGTTCACGGTGCACGTATATATCCCAGGGAAGTCCTTGGACTCAGTCAGAATTACGATAGAAGTAAGCTGCCATCCAGAGACTTACTTCAGACCGTTTCAGTAACGCTTCACCGACACTAAGGTTAAGATCCTCATAGACTCCGCCCTTTATAAGCGTGATGACATCAACAGCCTCAAACACGTTGATCACAGCCCCTAGCCGAAGAATCACGTCAGTATCATGCGGACGGTGGGTATTGGGAACGGGTCTGTTGGGGAGGGTACCGTCAGGATCAAGTATCGGCACGCTCGAGATGCTCTTCTTCACGAGCATATGGATGACATCCATGACGGGTGTCTCCATGTATGCGACCTGCAACGGACCATACGTGCCAAGATGCAATTCGTTGAGTGGTTTGCGGAGGTTTTGTGTCTCGTGCACGTTTACGGCGACAAATTTCAAGATTCTGTACTGTGTGATGACGCTAACAACCATTGCTCGCCGAGTCTCGTCGTCTTCGTCCACTATCGGTATGCGGCGTGCTCGTGACTGTACCATCTTTCGACAGGCTTCATAGAGAGGCCGGGAAGGGTGTATAGAAACGGTTTCTATTGGTGTAACGCCAATCGCTTTTTCGATGTCTGGTCTGCGATAAGTTTCAAGAAGAGGGGCCGACGCAAAATGCCGGCTTCAACATACCACGGAGGCTGTTCAACCGAAACTGGTCGACCTGTGCTAGCGCATCTGGATTCTGCCAGTAATACTGTATCACGTTGATGTAATCGGAAGTAGTCAGGAGGCCAGCAAAGGCAGAGGCTTTCGAGTCCCAGAGCGGCGCAGAGACAATGCCTGGAGATAGTTCAGTATCGCCATGCATGCCCACCCAGCGACAGAATGCGCACCATTCTGTATGAGGATACTCAAGCTCTTCTTGACCAGTAGCGAGGTATCGAACACGATAAGCCGGAAGCTCAAAGGCAAGACGTCATAACTGTTACGAATCTTGAGAAATGCACGTATGGCTCTCTGAAGGGCATGAAGTCAGCCACGATCCTTGTTGAACTTCCGCGATTCGTAGGATGGTGATCTGCTAGCAGCGACATGACGGACCAGTGCTTCAGTTTGTTCGCGGTCCGCCGCAGTCAGGGCCTTTGGAGTCGGTACGGGCCGTGACTCTGTGCGCGGTCGTCGGAGAAAGGAAGACGGCTGCACGAAGCCTTGGGATTCGTGTGAACTCGAGGATTGCGCATCGACCTTTGCAAAGCCGGTCATTGCGCCCGAAGGTGGTGAGAAGCAGGTCGGATGTATGCGCCGAGGGCACAGCAGACGCGAGCAATGGGGTGATGGAGGAGTGAAGAGAGGTAAATATGGGCGATGGAGGAGGTGACGTGGCGCGGGCGGTCGTGGAGCAGAGACAGGGAGGGAATGTCGAGTAATAGGTAGTAGAGTAGGGATACGGTTCGTTGTCAAGATTGTGGAGTGATGGGGAGACTTGGAGTGGAGTGTGCGTGCGAGTATGGCAATCATCAATCTTGGCCGAGTTTGCCGCCATCCACTTTCACATGCAAATGGCTAAACTACAGCATTTGGAACATCCCCCGGTTAATATCAGCTCTACACTTCCTACCCTACGATAGCATTTCGCGGACCTTTGACTATAAGCTTCACACGCACAGAACATATTCGCTCAACGCCAATATGTCCATCGGTGTCGCAATTATCGGTGGTGGTAAGCAAGCAATCCACCGACATCTCGTCCCCGTGCGGACCCGGCTGACGCATTGGGTTTTCCACTTCCTCGCAGGTATCTTCGCCAAGGAGGAACACCTCCCCGCAGTCCTGGCAGCATCAAATCTCTCCCTCAAAGCCATCTACTCGCGCAGCCTCAACTCTGTGGCTACGCTCACCGAGGGCCTGGCGCAGAAGGTAGAATTCTACAGCGACGAGACCAAGGACCAGTCAAGAGGTTACGAAGATTTGTTAAAAAATGAGGAGATTCAGGCTGTCATAATCGCGTGAGGAGCCCCTGCGAAAGCTTGACGAGAGAGGGACGGCAATGGTTATGGTAGGAGCTGAGCTGACATCGCGACGTGCTGGTGTGATGTAGTCTTCCCATTCTTAACCAGCCCGAATACATCAAAAAGGCACTCTCGGCAGGGAAGCATGTCCTCTCGGAGAAGCCCATCGCCAAGGATGTTGAGTCGGCGGACGAACTAGTGGAATGGTACCGTTCGAACATTGACTCGAGCAAAGTAACATGGAGCGTGGCCGAGAACTTCCGCTACCTTGACAGCTTCGTCTACGCAGCGGAGCAGGTCAAGAAACTTGGTCGCGTGCTAGGCTTCAGGATCCGGATGACCGCGATGGTGAAGGCAGGAAGCAAGTACTACGAGACGGCATGGAGGAAGACGCCGGAATATCAAGGTGGTTTCCTCCTAGACGGAGGCGTGCATTTCATTGCCGGCACTCGCTTGATGCTGGGAGAAGAGAATGAAATCACGAGGGTGTCCGCTTTCACCGCCCAACTCCAAGAGCACCTGCCGCCTATCGACACGTTGAATGCGACTGCAAAGACCAAGTCTGGCGTTAGCGGCACAATTACCTTCTCTTTCGGTACCACATTCAAGGGATCAGGCTACTCGGTTGCTTGCGAGAAGGGGACAGTCACCGTTATACGCAGTGATGTTTCTGTCGAGAAGGACGGCCAAGAGGAAAAGAAGTCGTTCCCTGAAGAAGGTGCAGGAGTCAAACAAGAGGTGAAAGCATGGGGTGAGAGTATTAGCGCGGGCCATGCGGATCCGAGACAATCGCCAGAGGAGGCTTTGAAGGACCTGAAGACGGTGAGTAGCTCGTCAAAATGTATATGCGAACTATACTGACCACAGTGCAGCTCGAGGCAATGTTCAAGAGTGGTGAGAAGGACGGTGCACCAATGGACACGGGGTTGTAAATGATCAAAGTTGATACTGAGCAGGTGCTCTTTCACATGCCACAGCATCAGGCATCAGGCTTCTTGCCATCCTCACGGGTTGTGCAGTCTGTTAGCCGATCCTCGATGCTCAGTCCTTCCAAGTCCAGCGCCAGTGGATCTGTATCAGCAGTTGTCTGTGTAGGCCCGTCCATCCCTCGCGGCGGCAGTGCCCATTCTGGCAGAGGTGTCTCGTAATCCCATTTGCCATCTGCACAGGCATATCTCCTCGCATGTAGATAGATGCCAAGCTCATGCATCCCAGGATCGCTGTAAAGTTCCGTCTGGCAGACCTCGCACCTTTCTCCATTCATTTTCTCCGCTTTGCGCTTGTTGTAGCCATCGACCATCTCATCATGGTATGCTACTGCATCGGCAACCTCGTCCTTGCCCATCCGCGACAATCGCGCCATAATGCCTTCATCGTTTGCGCCTTCTGCATCACCGCAAGCGAGGTTCTGGCCAAAAACTTTCTGATTGCAGTAGATCGGATCATTGGTGATCGGATGTCCGAGGAACTGGAGGTGGACACGCAGTTGGTGTGTCCGACCCGTGACTGGTCTACAGCGCACGATCGAGTAGCCCTCTTTCTTCGTCCATGGCAACCCATCGTCTTGCTCTTCGCGGTTCTCTGGCTGAATTGAGGGTTCCTGCCGTGGTGGATAGAATGCTAAGCGTCTAAAGACCGTCCGTGCATCCTTTCCATTGGCTCGCACGCGATTGAGTCCCAGTTTGGGACTGATCTGCAAGATTGGTTGCGTGCACACGATGTCTCCTTTGGGAAATTCTCCCTTCACGCGCGCAACGTACTCCTTCTTGACCGTCCTGCCCATAATCTGATTGGTCATCTTCTCCGCTGCCTTCCTGTGCTTGCCAATAAACATTATGCCACTTGTGAGCCTGTCTAGCCTGTTGATCGGCAGAGGATTCCATTGGTGACCTCGCTCCGCCCTCATAATCTCCACAAGCGAATTATAATTGTATCGTCCAGCAGGGTGCACCGGAACACCTGCGGGCTTGTTGATAACAATGAGGTCGTTGTCTTCGTGCACGATGCCGATGGGCTGCGCAGTAACAGGCGGCTCGTGTCTGTGCATAGTGTGTGACACGATGTCGCCGTTCTTAACTTTGGTGTTGATAGACTCGACCTTCTTACCGTTGAGTACGACGAGACCCGTCTCTATGGCGCTTTTCTATGCCTTCGAAATTAGCCTTGAGCTCCGTTTTCAGACCACGCACGCGAACTGTCTTTTACGCACGTAGTATTCGACAGAACGATCCCTGAATTCATCTACGAAGATGTCCAAGATCTCTCGGCCACGCCATCGCTCTTTACAATATGTGTTGTAAGTGAAATGATATGGGTATACGCGCCGAAGGCCCTCCTCCAGGTAGTATGGTCTAGGCCAAGGGTCGCAAGGCGTGACGGCCACATCTGGCGGTGGAGGCATTTCTGGCAAGTCGGGCTCAGGTGGCAGGTGGTCGACGATTGTGAGGGCCAATCTCGAGGCGGGATTACGGCCTCGGCCGAAGAGGTAAGCGAGAACACGAGGAGAGGGCGCCAGAGGGTCGAAGTGAGAGCTGCCTTTTGCTGCCCCCTACTGTACAAATGAGTCAGCGACAGGGAAGTGAGTGTAGTATGTAAGGTACAATCTCGAACATAAAAGTGGGGGAGACCGAGCATTCGCGGGGAAATCGCGCGACACATTGAAGACTAGAGTGCTGTAGCTGTAAAGGGTCCAACCTCAGCCGGGTAACCTTTAAATGGTTCCTGTAGACTTCGCATGCTTCACTTCTCTCACATTTCGTGGACAATATCATCAGGGAATTATTGTTTTCAGCTGCAGGTCAGGTGTTCGCAGGCCAGACTCGTGTTTTCAATTGTCTCGTTAATCTGGCCAGGATCCAACTGTGGTTAAAAAAAAAAAAAAAAAAAA
>Ga0068631_100580_pt1 | contig 14383 bp, 15 predicted proteins | sample InSIn5gowninarea_2_FD_77434 | JGI IMG/M metagenome (GOLD analysis project Ga0068631, IMG submission 77434) | Clean room microbial communities from NASA Spacecraft Assembly Facility at Jet Propulsion Laboratory, Pasadena, California, USA -... ...
GTCTGCGCGAACTAACCGAGTTCAAATTCATGCAGACGGATCCGAACTGGACGAATTTCCTATGGAATCGCGATGCGCATAAGATCGAACTGCTCGATTTCGGAGCGAGCAGGGAGTTTCCGGATGAATTCGTCGATCCGTACATTAACGTTTTGATTGCGGAGAGTAAGGGTGATAGTAAAACTATCGCTGATTTGAGTGTACAATTGGGCTATTTGACTGGCCATGAGAGTAACGCGATGACTGAAGCGCATGTAACCAGTGTGTTGACGTTGGCGGAACCGTTTGGAAAAGATGCGCCGGAGGTGTATGATTTTAGAGACCAGACTATCACGGATCGAGTCAGGGGGTTGATTCCGGTGATGGTGAGGGAGAGGCTGGCGCCGCCGCCCGAGGAGACGTATAGTTTGCATCGCAAGTTGAGTGGAGCGTTCTTGATGCTGGCTAAGTTGGGCAGTCGGGTGAGGTGTAGAGAGTTGTTTGAGAATGCGGTTGGGAAGTGGGAGGAGGGGAAGAATGGGAAGGAGGTATGATGGGGCATGGTATTTGGCGGCTGAAAATAAGTGGATATGATGTGTATAAGAGAGAGATTTATTGATTGTGCTTGCTTAGCTGCCACCTTTTGTTCGGTGAGCTATAGCTTAGCTATGTACATTGTCATTAAAGAGATTTGAATCCTCCTCCCATAGTGAAGGTTGTTCAAACTCATATCCTCTTGCTTCAAGTAGAGGTCAACCTTTGTGCAGTTTGCACTTCCATACCCACCTACCGTCGTAATCAAGAAAGAAAGGAAGAAAAACAAGCAAGAGAAGAAAGCAAGAAACGAACGCCAAAACCAGCAATCAACGCCAACATTCCCATCATCAAATCATGTCGGGACAGAGATATCTCAGACAGTCATGTTCATTCCTTCCCCTGCCGCCTTCGCAACATCATCGTTCGCAATCCTATCGATCAATTCCTGCTTAGTTCCAGAACAATCCAGCTCCCTCTCCACCAGGACCCTCTTCAACGCCTCCAAACTCTTGAGGGAGTCGTCCCTGGTCAGGTTCTGCACCAAGACTTCCTTCTTCCCTGAGACGCCTAGTCCTCTGTTGCGGGACAGCACGCGGAGTTGATTGACGTTCATGCTGGCCCGGATTGGCCCTGTGTTGGTCGGGTTTGTAGGCAACAAAGAAGTTCTTGGTTTGGGCTTGGCTGCGCTTGCCTTGGGCTTGTTGGGGATCTTCGAGACTGCCGAAGAGGGAGTGGAAGGTGCCTTGGCCTTTGTTTTGGCTGATTTTTTGGGTGTGGCTGGCTTTCTGGCGGTAGGTGTCGCACTGGTCTTCGTGTTTGTCTTTTTCTTGGTGTTAGTGGAGGTTGTGGTAGATGATGTGAGGTCAGGCGACGTGCTTGTGGTGATCTTCTTTATTTCTTCCATCACACCCTTGTTCATGATGGTGGTGGCCAATGCCTCTGCCGCGAGGACGCGTATTTTGTCTTCTGTCGCCTGGGCACTCTCTTGGACTTTGCTCAGCTTAGCTAATAACTTAGCTTGTTGCTTTGCGGCTTTCTCTTCCTCCTTGGCCTTTTCTTTAGCAGCTTTGAGCTCTTCCTTGGTGCGTTTCTTTTGCTCAAGCTCCTCTTGCTTGGCCTTCCTGAGACGCTCCTCTCGTTTGAGCTTCAATTTCCTTTCGCGTTCACGCTCTGCTTTTGCTGCGTCTTTCTTCGCTTGCTCGGCTTCCCTCTCAGCTCTCTTCTTAGCCATCTCTTCCTCCTTCTCAGCTCTGGCTTCTGCCTTGATTCTGTTTTCCTCGTCCTTGATTTTCTGTCTCTCCCGAATTGGACGAGTGGCTTCTTCTTCAGCGGCGAGACGATCAGCTTTACGTTTCTCAATCTGCTGCTGAGCTTGAGCGCGACGTGCTTCTTGGTTTTGGGTTGAATCTTTTTCGAGTGGAATGATGGCAGTACCATCAGCAATTGCCTCGGCGAGCTCTTGACAAGCTTTCTTTGAATACTTGGGTTTGCTGAGCTTTCCATTCAAACGCTTTGAGACTTCTCTCCAGCGCTTAGTCTCGAGAATGTCACGCTGACGCTGATACCAAGTCAGAATCTCCTCCTGAGCAACTTTCAGAGCATTATGCTGTATGATATTAGCAAAGAGGACGACTGGGCATCAGGGGGGGGGAATACATCTTCTTCGTGGAAATCGCTGAACTCCTCTTCCAATCTCTGCTCCTGATGCTCCTCCATCTTGAGAAGAATTCTGGAATAGCGTGTAGGGATCGTCTTTACCTGATACTTGGTACGACCTTCGTCAATGAGACGTTGAACGACGGATTCATCCTTCTGGCCAGCACGCTTCATGTTGTAGATAATTTCGTCGTCACTGTCGAGAATGTGTGTGACATCCCTGTGAGTCGCAGCACGCCCACCACTGATCTTGATCTTCTTGTTGGGATTGATGGTGGCATTGGAGTCGACAGATCTTGAACGCTTCAAGATACGAGATGCGGCGTTCTGCGTGACAAATCAGCACGGTCAAGATAGGGTGTGTGGAGTGCCGCGAGCCACGAGGTTGACACATACCTCATCAGTTTCCTCGTCATCTCCAAAACCGGCCCCTCCATCGTTCTCGCTCACCGGCTCATCTTCATCGTCCGCAATGTCACCGGGTGAAGAGTGCCCACCGAGCAGGAGAGTATCGCGCTTGCCGACAGGACGACGCACCGCGCCGGAAGCTGGGATTGGGATTAGTGGGTGAGATGAGCTGATTTGAAGGGAACTTACGCTGCTTAGGCGCGACCGCAACCTCATTAGTCGAAAAGATAGGTGCAGCGAGGGTTCTTACGATTGTGATAGGCTCGGGATCGAGTAAGTTGAAGCTGTTCATGTTGTAGTCTTGATGGTGTGTGGTCAGTGTCGTGATGATGAAAGTTTGAGATTGTTTGGTGTTTGAAGTAGAGTTCTCAGAAGTGATGTTCTTGAGGAGCTAGTGGGTCGTGCCTTCCTTTATGTGCTTTTGCCTAGTCTGGCACGCCCCTCACTTCAAAATCGCGAACCCAAAGTGAAGAAAAGCACGAATTTACTGACGTTGTCTCGATGAGATGTTGATGGTGGTTAGGCAGTAAGTTCAGGTGTGAAGAGCACCCAAGGTGCAGAAAGAGGAAAAGTGATGATGAGGGAAAGGATGTAAGAAGGAAGGATGAGGTTGGGATGGAGAGAGAGATAAAGAGTTACTTGTAGGAAAGTAGACGTGTGAGGGATGCCGTTGAGTCACAAGGGACAACGAGGCGCAGACTGTGAAAAGTGATGAGGGAAGTGAAACTTGACGCATTGGCAATGATCTGTTACAAGATTTACAGGCTTGAAGTGGTGTGAAGGCCTCCGTCGGCTCATTCGCCACCAATACTCACTGGCATCATCCGAGCTTCACCCAACACGCGTATGAGGACGTTAAGTAGTGAACGAAGTACTAATATGCACTACGAAGGCCTGTTGGGATTGCCCTCACGAAACACAGGTCGAAAAAGCTCACGAAACAATGCGACATCTTAAAAATGTAAGATTTGCAAGGTCAAGCTTCAAGACCAAAGAGCATACGCGAGTGGCATGCCCCCGTAGTTTTGCCACTGATAGTCCAGCAACACTTGAGAATCTTCATCAGATCTGAAACGCGAAGAGATTGAAACAAGCACGTGTCGCGCCTAAATTGACCTTGAAAACGTCTGTGCTTAGATCGCCCGAGCGCCGCATGACGTAACGGCTTTAATCGCCCAAAATCCCACATCTACACCGCCTCCAATCATACAATCTATACAACATCAATCAAGATGAATCGCCTCAATTTCTGGTCGCGCAGCTCGTCAAAGTCACGCACCGCAGAAGCAAAGGCAGAAGCGGAAGCCTCAGAGCAGAAAGATGACCAAGATAAGAAGAGCAAGAAGCATACAAGAGTGGAAGCAAAGAAGGATGAGCCTTTGGAGGTTGTAGCACCTCAAGAAGATGTGGTGAAAGAGACTGCAAAGGACAGAGCTGGTGAGGAGGAAAAGCCGGAGCTCGAAGCTGTTGCGCCACAAGAGACTACTGAGCCAACATCAGCCGAGGACGATAAGGCCGATGGCGAGGAGAAGCTAAATGAAGACATTCCGAATGCTGTCGATACGAAGGAAGAGCACGAGATCGCACAAGACAACGAGATGCCTGGCGGCGCATCAGTAAGCGCACCACACACAGATCAGGACGACACTGCCCCAGCAACCGATGATAAGACTGAAGAAGAAGACTCGGAGCAAATGCCTGGTGGTGCCTCCAAAGAGGCGCCTCACAAAGAAGAGGAACGATCTGCGGCTAGTGACACAACTGTACAAGATGTAGGGGCAGAGAGTATGCCCGGTGGAGCTTCGACAATTGCGCCCCATGCTGAGCAGGAACCCGGAGAGCAAGCCACAACTGAGGACAAGCAGGAAGTAGATAACTCATCGGAAGAAACGCAGATGTCAAACGACCATGAAGATACTGCCTCTGTCGATCCCGCCAGTATCCAGCTTCCCATGAAAGAAGAGGACGAGGAGTTCTTCAACAAGATGACTACTGAAGATGAGCCTCAGCAACCTCTTTCGATGTCCAGAAGACCTACCGAGATTGGCGACAATGGCGAACTCCATGAGCCAGAAGACATACCCTTGCCGATGTCCCCCGGTAATGAAGAGGGCAACCCACTTGAGGCGAAGAAAGATCAGACACCTACTACCTGGAAGGATAGGTGGAACCAGTGGTCGTTCGTACCTGCTGCACCATCGACTTCCTACTTCCGACGCGCGCCGAAAGAGGCGAAGAAGGTTGGTTGCCTTTATGGCAGATGTCCTTAAGCCACGCTAATCATATTTAGACTGACGACAAGTCTGACGCTAAGACTGGCGAGAAGCAGGAAGACGACAAGACCGACACAGGACCCACCGAAAAGACTGACGAGAACACCTCGGCAGCTGAAGAGGAAGCCATAACCAACATAGCCAAAGCCACCGACCTCACAGCACAAGACACCAAATCCAGTACCACCGACACCAAAAAAGCAGAAGCCCAACAACACCGCGACCTGTCGCACATGCTATCCAACCTCAAGCTCTCCTCTCTCAATAACAGCGTCATGGGCATCAGCCACGAAACGCAGCACCTCCTCGAATCCTTCACTCTGGTCCTCAAAGACGTCGTCAACGGCGCACCAACCGCCTACGAAGACCTCGACAAACTCCTCACCGAGCGCGGCGAGCAACTCGACAGCCTCTTTGGCGTCATGCCGCCGTTCGTTCAGACTTTAGTCAAGAGTCTGCCTGTCAAGATGTACGGCGCCATGGCACCCTCAGTCGCAGCAGCAATGTCCTCCGAGAAAGCCGACAACGTCGACCTCCACGCCGCCGAAGCAGGCACGGACGACGAAGCCGAAGTCACCATCGATGTCGACAAAGACGCACCGAAGAAGAAGAAGCGCGGCCTCGTCCCCTCCGTCCAATCGCTCGTCAAAGAACAAGGCACCGTCGCCGCTATGCTGCGCTCCATTCTCAACTTCTTGCAAGCGCGCTTCCCCATGTTCATCACGGGCACGAATGTGCTGATGAGCGTGTCGGTGTTTATTCTGCTGTTTGTGTTTTGGTATTGCCATAAAAGGGGGAAACAGGTTAGGTTGAGTAAGGAGGCTGCGAATAAGATTGCCGCGGAGGCTAGTTTGGATGATTTGGAGAAGCAGGTCGGTGGTGAGGAGAAGGAGAAGATCAGGGTGGAGGAGCTGCCTGAGGAGGCAAAGGATGTGCCGTTGCCTGAGGGCAATGATGCTGAGCTGAAGGAGGGATCGAGCACGGATAAGGCGCAGGACGATACAGAGGAAGACAAAGTCGCCAATGATACCAACACAAACGCACCCGAGGCAAATCCGGAGCCCAAAGAAGAGAATGGAAAGAAAAAAGACATAAACCAAACTCTCGCGGAAACCTTCTTAGGTGCCAAACCCAGCGACAGCACTGCCTCATCAGCCGGAACAGAAAAGACAAAAGCAGACAAAGAGACACAGGACAAACTAGCTGCTCTCCAGCAGAAAGCCGTCGACGAAGCACCAGCACACCACAACAACAACACCGAGAACAACAAAGACGATGACGAAGTTACAAAGGTGGCCGAGGTCGAGCCTCCCAAGACCACCATACCCAACCCTACCATTGCTGCTGAAGCTAAAGATTCTGCTGCTCCGTCCCCAGTGAAAGAGAAGAACAAGGAGAAGAGCGATGCTGTACCCGCAGAGCAGGCACAGAAGCAGCATACATTCGATGATCTGCTGAAAGCTCTGGAGAGTCACGCCAAAGAGTCTCGCAAGAACGAAGAGAACAACAAGAAAGATAAGAACGACAAGAACGACACCAAGACGAAGGAGAATGCGACACCAACAACCGAGCAGAAGAAGGAACAGGAAGAGGTTGTTGATGATCCTAATGAAGAGATGATGGCTTATTAGCTACGAGACGAAGGATGTTGACGTAATGTCTGGTTTCTTTCAATGATGGCTTAATGACTTTGTATTGTTTATTGTCTTTCAAGGTTATGAAGTTTTATGGTTTGATGGATTGTCTTTATGTTAGCTAGTTTTTGCAGGATACCCTTTCTTTTGTAGCAATCGTATAATGTCTTTCTATTTGTCCATCCATCTATCATTCGTGTTTCCAGCTTCTGGTCTTGGTGATTCCTGCTATATGCCCGGGAATCTAGATGGAAGCATTCAGATGGAAAGAGAAAACAGTCACAAGACAAGGACATGGAAGTAACGGACTTGGATGTGTGAAGTGGATGAATGAGTGAATGCACTCCGATAGGGTGTCTCTCCAATATGGAGATTAGCTACAAGGTATCTCTTCATCATGAAGATTAGTAAAATTCAAAAACGCCAGTGTTGTGCTGCATGAGCTTCATGGGCGTTAGACCATGCCATTCGAAAGACATCTTCATCATCTTGTCTCTCATATGCAACTAGCATAACGATCATATCATCAATGTTCGCCTGACCTGCTTCGTATCCTGTAGCTTACTGACCGTGTGTTGTACTCAACAAAGCACATTGATAAACATCCTCCTCACCTCTCTCTCCAATCGCATGCAAATATCTCCGATATTAGGAACGACCCAGTCTGACCATCACCATGTCAATTACCACATTGCACGTTCACGAATCAATCGAGCTTTCTCCTCAGCAACCGTCTCGTATCTGGTGCGAGCATACTCTCTCTCTCAGCAGCGTAAAACCACTGAACACAGATCATGTCATGGTTGTCGTCATATATTTTCATACCTGGAAGATGATTGTTGGGATCGTGCTGGTGAGGGTTGCAACGAGGTTGGCGACTAGTACCTTTGAGATTTTTGGTAGCGTAGGGAGCAGCGGCCGCAGGAGCAGCGGGGACACCGGGAAGAAGAGTTGATCTCATGGCAGATTCTTGGGCGAAGGGGTAGACAATTCCAAGGTCTCCGTACGATGCGTTGAGGTTGATAGTTCCAGTAGTAAGCTCAGCAGCCTGGGAGGATGTGGTATTGCTGACAGACCCTCCTTGACCACTAGTAGTTGGATAAGCAGTGAAGTTGGAGCTTGGACGGTGGGAGCGGAAAGTGAAGTCGGCGGTAGGCACAGAAGGCACAGAATTTGCCATGCTGATGACAGAGTCCTTGCGAGCATTTGGCTTAGCAGGCTTGGTGAAAGACTGTTCCGAAGACTTCTGGGCAGATTGTGCTTCCTTCACTCTGTCATTCTTCACCTTGGTAATGAAATTGTTGATGATGAGCAAGTCGGCCTGAGATTGAATGTCAGTCAAGCTAGGCAGCCATTTAGATTTGATACATGTAGACTCACATCATCAAACTCGCTGACCTCTCCATCGCTGTCAATCTCCATGGGATCATTTCCAGGTTGGAACGACTTGTTGATACCCTTGCTGGTTGTTGTAGGCACCTTGAAGGCTTGATCGACATTGATGTTGGCTGGCCTGACAACTGAAGCAGGATGTGGGTTCTTCATTGGGACGGGATCGAACCACCCAGTGGTATCAATGTCGTCGGATACGTGACGTCTCATTTCGATTGGGGCAGCACGAGCGATTTGTTCTTCAGTCAAAGGAGTGACCGCTTTCATGTTGGAGGAAGCAGCAGTTGCAGGCTTTTTGCCGAGTCTAGCAGAAGCTCTGAGCGCAAGCTTGTTGGTAAGCTTCGGGGCAGGCTTATTGTCAATTTTGGTATCAGCTTCAAGCTTCGTGTCAGGCTTAGTGATGGCCTTGTGCTCAGATTTGACGAGAGATTGAGGAGTGAGAAGACGCTTGGGCTCAGCGTTGAGGGTGCTCTTGACACGCATCTTTACGACGAGCTTGGGCGATGCTGCAGATATAGCACTATCGTCGTCTTCACAGTCGGTGTGATGATCAAAGTCAAACAGATAGCTGCCAGGATCCGCGTCAATCTCTGGGCGCTTGCTCTTGGGTGCTCCACGCAAGCAAGTTCTGGAGTAGTGAACTTGTAGGCCTCCTTTGACACGACATCAGCTTTGAGATTCTATAGGTGGTGAACAAAATGGATGACTACCTTTTGATCGAGGGTTTTCGGAGAAGCGTTCGCGAAACTTGGTGAAGATCTCTTCCCAGGTGGTGTCACCACAGCGTTCTTTGAGGTAGATGAGGTAGCAGTTGTTTTCGAGAGTGAAAGTGTTGCTGCAGAGAGTTGGTGACATCTACCAGAAGACACGTGGACGTCAGCAAGGCTAGTTCACAGCCGGCCGCGGCAACGGCAGGTGACTCGAAATGAGATAGGAGTGATGATGAACAAGGGTCGTGCTTACCTTGTCTGGTGTTCCTAAATTTTGGATCTGTTTCAGATTAGCGGGGTGGATATGGGGAAAGTGCTATGGTGGGAGCCAATTTGATAATAGTATGCTCGTGTCGAAGAGTTTGACAAGCCGGTTGCTAAGTCTTCTAACCAGGCTTGTATGAGCTTTCGGTTGCTCTTGGAGTGACAAGCAGTCTGTTTGCTCACCGTGTGTGCCAGTCCTCAGAGTGTTTGACCAGGTTCATGTTTTGTAGAGCTGATTGTCCTCAGTCCTCATAGTATACCCTCAAGGACACCACGATTGTTACTGCTGAGCAAGTTCACCTACTGTGAATCTTCAGAACGACCCCAGCTCTTCAAATCCTTCTATTACCAATCTCTTTGAAGACACCTCAGAGACCACAATTTAATGACCAGACCAGAACCAGAAGCAATCACAGTGGCCAGGAAGAGGAGAGCAGTCCTTTGCAGCCTTTCCAGTGGCTCCAGAAGATAGCAAATAATCTTGACCGTGATACTGAAGAGTGTGCCTCCAGCGTTGCCTCGCCCTTGCCCCTTCGACCAAATACGTAGGAAAAGCGAGGTATACTTACGCTGTGTGAAGTGGAGAAGCTCTTAAAGCTCTCAAAGATGAGTCCGATTGAGGAGCAGCTTGATGTAAGCTTGTTGAGGTTCAGGAGGTATCGGCGTGGGTTTAGGAGGAAGAAGAGTGTGGGATGTATGGGTGAGCTGTATAGCTATAAAGAAGGCAAGAAGAAAGAGGGAGAGCGGAGACGACAAGATAAGAGGGGCGCCACGAGCTATATGGGTCACGAGGCTGCTCGCGTCTCGAATCTGAAACAAGACGCGACTGTGAAGTTTCAAGTGATGACGAGAATTGAACACTCTTCGCGCATCTCAGACGCGTACCTTTCTATTCATCGTCGATGAGCTCTGTGAATACAAACCTGCAGCTTGATATATGATCTCTCATTTGTTGTTAGCGCTCTGTTAATTTTGTCGCTCTTCGCTATTGTCGATATCGAGGCTATTGTGCTTTTTGGCTCTTCTATTCAGACTCGTGATTTTGCGCTCTACGAGTACTTTACCTCGAACTATTGTAGATCGTGACGGCGGCTAAAGAGCTTCATGTCGTTCTCAGATGGTTGGTTCCATCTGATGAATACTCAGATCGAATCTGAAGACACTGAATTCAACCAAGTGTGTTGAGAAGACAATTCTCTCCGCTTTGTAGTCATTATGTTGTTTCGACCTTCAACCAATTTCTCTGCCAGTCTCCTCATACCCCATCGCTTGTCTCCACCATCTCAGGACACCTCGTTTCTCAACAGCCTCTGCGAAATGAGCCACGCTTTCGACCTCTTCATACCCGGGATTGTCTTCGGAGACTGCTGCGAGCTTATCGCTTTTGCTCTGCAGTTGTCCTTTTGTCGCAGGCCCAGACTGTAGTTTCCTACTCTCACCTATGGGAGCTGGAGCACGAAGAAGGTGGTAGTCTTTGTAACGCAAAGCCTACCAAATTATGATAAGTGTTAGTCGTGTTACTACAGAAAAGGGGAAGTCCTGAGGGCACAATCAACTTACCGAAACCCCAGATATCCAATCCTTCAAGCTCTCCTCACTGCCTTCCGCATACATCAACCCAGGACTGCCACCACTTCTAATCAATAGATACCTCAACTCATGCACCGCCATCTTCTTCACTTTGCCCACTTTCTTCCTCGAAGTGACATGATGCGTTCGTATCAGCGCATTATACACAGCACTCACCGTACCACTTGCGGCACCTAAAGTAGCTGTCTTTCCCGTTGTGGCTACTGATGATGAGCTGGGGTAATCAGACGAATACCCAGCTTCTGAAGCACTGTCAGACGCGTCTTCGCCGTCACTAGATAGCGAAGCAGGATCTGTGGTAGAAGCGTAATCTCGATTCTCGACCTGAGTTTTGAGCTCTTCAATAAGGTCGAAAATGCAAGGTTCACCGGCACGAAAGCAGGATTGAAGGACTTGGCGTGCTAGGTCTGCAAAGTCTGCTGCGTCTCCCTTTTTTGAGCTCGCCGAACTCGACTCTGGTCCGAGTACAACTGGTATAGTTTCCGGATAGTTTGATGGGAAGGAAATGCGCAAAGATGTGGGATGGAAGGAAGGACTGAGAACGTATGTTTCAGACGATGGTGTTTGAGCTAGAGTGTTTTCACCGTAGATAGCGTTTATGGATTCAAGTTCTTCGGAAAGTGCTTGATTATCTTCTGCTGCCATAATGCAGCAATATCAACGGAGTCGAAGTGCCAACTTTTGTGTTTCAAGTTGCAGTCTTGCCGAGTCACGTGCCATGTGGCAAATTGTGTCTCATGGGCTCACGAGACGTGTTAAGTCAGCCTTGGGCAACACAATGTGTATTTCGTCCTATCTATTCGCTGTGATTTATGCGTGAAACCATGCAGTACTTGGCAGTGACTCACTTTGGCCGCGTACCCTCTTTTCACAGCCTTGCATTATCTTTGTCTAAATAGCTTCAGTGTCCCCTCTCCTCCAGCAGTGCAAGTTCAAGCAGAATCCATTTCATCCTCAAAAGCCAAATCCCAACACCAAAACACCTCATCATGCCCTTCCGCATCTCTGTCAGAGGTACAGCCAGCATCTCTCGCATGGCCGAGCGAGCAGTCGTGTCCATCAAAGTATCCGCACAAGGCCCATCCCAGCAACGAAACTTTTTAGGCGCCGTCACCGCCGCCAAAAACCTGCAAGACATTTTTACCCATCAATCGCACTCGAATGGCACTCAAGCTGAACAGGACGCAGCGGTCATTGAGCGCTGGACCATGAGTTCTATAACCACTCAGTCGTGGTATGAACGCAACCACAAAAACGAAGTGAGCGAGGACAAAACCCACCGAACAAACCTTGATTTTGAGCTGCACGTACGTGACTTTGATGCGCTGGGTGAGCTAGCGGCAACACTCGGTGACATGGAGCATGTCAAGATCGAGAGCGTGAACTGGGTGTTGACGAAGGCAACGATTGCAGCGCATAAAAGTGAGCTCCGCAAGCTGGCTGCTGCAGATGCAATGCAACATGCTAAGGACTATGCTGAGACCTTCTCGATGGCCGTGGTCAAGCCTATTGAACTAGTCGAGGATGGTGCTGGAGATGGAGGTGGACAGTTCTTCAGTCAGGCTCTTCGGAAGGCGGACATGCGAATGGCAGCGCGTGCACCACCAGGTGGTGGCAGTGGGCAAGAAATGACACACGTCGTGTTTCGACCTGAAGAGATTGATATGGAGGGAAGTGTGACATGCAAGTTCTTGGTTGGTGGTAGTGAGGAGGAACTTTCACATTTTTGAACTGGTAGTGTATGATACGTGAATGTCGCCATGAACAATACATTCAACGACTATGAGAAGCTGCTTGGAGAGACAGGCGCGCTTTGAAAAAGGAAAAAAACAAATGCAAACAACTTTTTGATCCTTCCCAATCCGTGCCCAAGACGACGCTTGCCCTTGCCCATAACCATATCCCAAGTCATAACGCATAAAAGACCATTACCACGCACCCACTACTCCCGACTAAACATCCTACTCAACCTCCCACCCCACCGTCCACTCCCCTGCGTGCTCCCACTCCCAGCACTAGACACACTCCCACCAGCCGTCCGCCTTCTAAACCTCGCAACCTCCTCATCCTCATCAAACGCATTCCCCGCTCCACCCCTGCCCACATGATACACACTACTACTCCTCCTCGCACTACTTGCCGTCGGCACAATCGCAAGACTCAATCTCCTCCTCTCCTCACGTTCCGCCTCCCGCTGCTCAGCTAGTCGCAAGTCTGCTTCGAGATCGAATGGTCGGTGTATCGTTGTTGGGCGTGCGTTGCCGGCGCCACCGCGCCCGCTCATGCGGATTTTGGGCTGTTTGGGCGTGCTTGTCGTTGTTGAGCTGGTCAGGATGTTGGGGGGTGGGGGTCGACGGGACGCGAAGGCTGGACCAGTTGCTTCTGGACCGTGGGTGAAGAGGGAGGGCAGGTAGGTGTGGTAGTTGCCGGCGCCGCCTATGCCGGAGGAGAGGACGTGCTTGTTTCGCTTGGGGACGGAGGGGTGTGGCTCTAGGATGTGGATGCTGGGCATGTTTGTTGATGTTGTAGTTTGTGAATGTGTTTGTATTGAGTTATGAGAAGGCGTGCTTTGTTCGCACGAAGTGTAGTGTGTGTTTGATGTTCTATTGAGATGGAAGGTTCTTGCAAGATCAAGAAGCTTCTTTGCTTATATGCACGTGTATGCTTGAGGTATTGTAGAAGTCAGTCACAATCAATTATAGTTATATTGAAAATCAAGCGAGGATGTCCCTCCAATATAAACAATCCGCCAAGTTTACAAACGAATCACCTGCACAAAAACAAATATACCACACATGACCCTCTCGGAATGAAAAACATGAAAAACATGCAGAAATTTCTCAGGTCCCAAGCATTGCCATCAAGCCACCATCACGAAATGCAGTTAACTGCAAAGCGCTTGCCGTTAACTGCAAGTGGAGACTGGCAAATGTCGTAAGCATGGAAGGATCGAAGTTGCCGTTGCGGAGGCGAGCGATGCATGATCACAAGATCGTCCTCGTGGCGAATCAGAGAAGAGCACGGGTTATGCTTGCCATATCGAGCGTTAGTGGGATGCGGGGTACATGAGGTACATGTAGTCTATTTTGAGCCGCGAGAGCCGCGTCTGAGATGTTGTACAGCTGGCTTGGGTTTCTGCATGAGTCCCGAATGGGATAATGCCAGAGCAGTCAGCTGGGTGTATGTCTTTTAAAGGAAGTCTTTTTTATAGATCCTTTAGAGTAGGTTGATCAACATGTCACATCTCGTACAGGATGAGTTTATCAATCACACACGATCACTTCAAGCTGCTAGAGCAATGGTTTTCAGGAAAAACTTTAGTACTTTGGCAAGGTAGGCGCTAGAAGTCACGTGAGTCGATGTTTGTTTCAGGTTGGTTTCGTCATATCTGTTTCGAGTTTTCGAACCCAAACCCAGCCTCGAGCATTAGAAAGAGGAGGCATTGGTATACAAAATGGCAGGACGACGGCTCCTCGATGCCGCACTAGTTTTCAGTGCAACACGCGCAGTCGCTCGCCAACACTTCCGTATTCGAGGCGAACAGCTAGACGTCTGGAGTAGGACGTCGACCTTGGCAAAAACACTAGGACTACGCAGAGTCAATGCAGCAGATATACAGCCTTCACAACCTCCTCAGCATTACAACGTAATACAAACCCAACGAGTCGATCATACAGAGACTGTCCCCAGCCAGGAGAGTGTATTGCCAAGTGCCGAGGGAGCTCAAGTGCGGGAGGGCATAAAGCAAGACCACCATTATGAGCGAGACGAACAGAATGCCACGAAAGAGCCGGTGCATGAGGAGGAACTAGCCATTAAGCAAGAGAAGCCTGCAAATATACCTACGCCAGATGGAACATTACCACCGAAAGATGTGCCAGTAGCGACACCGTCCGCGAAGCCAGTCAATGCAGATGTGGCACAGCAGAGGACAGATGCA
>Ga0068631_100582_pt1 | contig 14354 bp, 16 predicted proteins | sample InSIn5gowninarea_2_FD_77434 | JGI IMG/M metagenome (GOLD analysis project Ga0068631, IMG submission 77434) | Clean room microbial communities from NASA Spacecraft Assembly Facility at Jet Propulsion Laboratory, Pasadena, California, USA -... ...
ATCGATTCGTGGAGAGCAGACAAGAGGTATAGATTGCGCGAGTTGCGCGAGTTACGCAGTTACGCGTTTTATGCAAGGTGCGTAAAAAGTCTGCAAAGTTTTTGCTTGCGTAGACGTAGACGGGGTGAAGGTAGAGAATTTGTAGTCTTACGGTGAAGGGTTGTGAACCAAACGCCCCGTCGGCGAAACTAAGAAACCTCTCAACAGGGGTGCGAGAGGTGAAGTTCCTTTGTCGTTTATGATATTATTCACAATGTAGTGAAGACGAAGTGAAAGGGTGTTGCAGTCTGGGGTATCTAATCACAAGCTGGGTCTACGGAGACTTGGGGAGCCAAAAGTCGGGTTAAGGGACTGGCTTTTCGAGTAACTTTCCTGAAACTTTTTTTCTTCAAGCTGGAAGCTGGCAGCTACAATACAGTATGGTACAGTAGTCAGGAACATGATCTGGTGCAGTGCGCCACAGTCCTTACCGTACAAGTAAATTATGAACGCTGCGGGTCCGACTCCGGCCGCGGTGGAGCAAACGATCCCCGTGTTCGCGAGACTCGTGATTAAATTACCCCTTCTGGAAGACGCGAGTGTCGTATCTACCTGAGCGATCACAGGTGGTACTGTCTGAGCCAACAACGAGACAAAGGATATTTCGAGTTTTGGTACAAATAGATATGAAAGTAAGGCACGAAGCCTGCGCGAGTATGGCAACCTAATATGTGCATGAAGAGAATCCCAATTGCGCCTCACTTTTGGTGTCTTGCCTGCACCAATTTCCACTTCTGAGCTGGTGCCAAGTAATCCCCACGCAATCACCAACCAAGTACTACTGAAGTACTGTTGATCAAGTAGCTCTTCGAATATTGCAAAGTCATTAAGCGTATAAACGTCGTGAAGGTCGTAAATTGTCATTGAGCAGGTCTCACAACCGCTAATGCAATTGGAGCTGTCTGCTCTTCTGTGCTTTTGTGTCTAGCCCATGTTGATCATCTGTAGTGATATGAGTTCGTACTGTACCCTGCTGTTATGCCGTCGTGATAGGGACCACTGAGGGATGTGTACTCGTGTGATTGTATCTGTAGCAGATCACTGCCATGAATATCTCCTCCAAGTCCACTGTCATCAGTTGGATCATCGTCCTCGTAGCAATCATTGGCGCCGCTATCACTGTGAATGCTCGGATTTGACCGATGAGAAGCTGCTTGTGACCGTCTTCGAGCGTGACTGTGCAGATTGTCCTTGGTCATGGCCTTCAGTCCTTGGTTTAAGCACTGTCTCGAGAGTCAGCGGGAGTTGGAACTGCTACAAGATTACAACCCACCAATTTCTCAACGTGCTCCCAGCTTTCACCCAGCTCTTCTGCCAAAGGCCTCCACATTCTCTCACGCGTAGTCCCTCGCTTGTATGCTTGAATCACTCTCTGCACTCTCTCAGGTGCCCACTTCGAAGGCTCTTTCCGTTCCGACACAACACGAGCATAACGCTTTCGGCAGGCGTTCCCTGTCTTAGAATTGTTGAAGAATCGTTCAGCGATTTGATCCCATTTCATACGTTTGTGGTTGTCAATGAGAATCTCGTCCATCTCGGCAGTCCAAGGCCCTCCACCCGCGCTGCTCGAACCTGAATGGGAATGTGAATGCGAAAGTGATAGCATAGGGGTTTGCACATGCTGTACCGCTGGAGCTACTGATAGTGGTGCTGACATGTTCGAGTAGTCCTGAAGGATCATCTGGCGTTGGTAGTGGTCGTACTGTTGATGTTGTACTGCCGAAAGATAACCTTGATTTTGCTGTGGGAGAGGATCCCATCCTCCCATAGGAGAGACAGCAACGGCCATGTTGTTGGTCTGGTTTACACCACTTGTGCTCCGAAGTGGGTAAGGGACTTGTCGTTGTGACGTAGATCGAGTTGTCGTACGTTTGGGCATAACAAAACCGCTGACCACGGTGTCGAGGCCGGTCTGCAGACCACACTGCGGCCCCAATCACTCCTCCGCGGTATATATGTGATGGTGTTACTGTATGATAGACGACGTTAGGCAAGGGAGTCAAAACGAAGGTGTAATAACGAATGGGAGAAATGCACCAAGCATTGGACAACATTGAATGCTTCTTGGGACCAGATGAGGGGGAGGCAAGGTCATATAATGGGATATTATCGCATCGTGTAAGCAGTGAACTAAAACATCAAACACACTTAACTAGCCAACGGCGTCAATGTCAGGTTTAGATGACATGAGACACGCGAAGCTTACCCTGAAGCACGATCATGGTGCGAACGTTCAATTTTGGTGCCGCAGAAGGCGTCTGTGAACTATTTTAATGGCAAAACTTTGCATACTGCCTGAGAGTACAGCGTTTGAAGAAAGAGCCAGAGCGTTCATTGGCTTGAACTGAACGTAGTGCTCAATCTGGAACAGCACTTCGATAGCCGCGGCGAAATCCTTAATAAGAAGGCTCAGGACGTAGGTTGGAGGCTGTTGAAACGCCGGCCAATGACAGTATACATATGGGCGGCAGTTGAACACTTTTGCAGCAACTATGACCGATATGGCATATTCAAGTGGAGCGAGAGGCACTCCGAGTGTTTGACAATCGTTCGGGATTGTAAGCTGGCTTTACGAGCCGAAGCGCACACGGGTTGAAGAAGGTTAAGCAAGATTGCTGGTTTGATGTATGATCGTAGCCAAGCAAGGACCATATAGCCGCGAGAGAGCGTTAAAAGATAAAAGCATGGGTTTTGCGAAAGACAGCTTCGTTGGGATTGTCGAAACCCAAGCATTCTTGACGATAATCTCCTCTCCAAACATGGTATTCACTCCATCATCGTAATGTTTCCATCTGCATTGTTTGTGTTGATTTGAGGTCAGATTATTATGAACTCGTCGGCAAGCTACTGTTAGGTTGACAAACCTGAAACTTATAAACGCCCAATAAGCGCCTCAAGGCCGCATATTCTAAACATAGCAACTCGGAAGAGTGGTGAATCGAGCACTCTCAAGAAGCCTGTATTGGATCATTTGTCGTTGGAATTAGCTGATGGATGGTTTGGCCATTCCTAGGCGGATCGCATTGATGCAAGGCAAATGGTCGAAACTGATAGCAGAGAAAGTCATGATAACGTGGACTATAGTGCCAAGATTCGCCTGTTTTTTATTGGTTCCACAGAGCATCGGCGGAGTACATCTCTTATATTCCACTATCAGGCCTGAGGCAGTCAAGGCAATAAGGCAGAAGTGTACATCGGAAGCTGGATCAGGACGAGAATACTACAGTGAGCCAAATCAATAATCTATTCTAAACACTGTGTTATTTTCGTGAGAGAAGTCCTACCACGTCATGCTATTAACATGCTAGGACTGTACAGTGTTAAAATCTTTGAAGCCTCCTCTCGCACTGGTAGTACAGCACGTCGAACAGTGCAAGTCAATACCTAGGTAGGTAAGCTCTGGTTAAACCAATAGACCAACCAGGTCCCAACGACATCGCCATTGTTTGCTTGGCTACTGTATATCCTTCCCGGGGAGGGACTATTCCTTGCCACTATGGTGTCTTGTACAGAACACAGGCCAGTCATCTCATCAAATTACTGGTGGGCATACGACAGCGGGGAATAGGTTGCATTACATCCATATTGATTACTGAGCTACATAATTCCATCTCCCCACTATCGGAGGAGGGCAGGGTCGTAAAGTCGTTACTGTCATCATCGTCTTCGTTACCAACACGAATTCCGTGTGAATTCCACATACACTGACTCAAGTTACCCAAACTTGACCATCCACCTTCGCTCGTCTCGAGTCATCTTCTTATAGCCGCCGTAGTATTCTGGATCTTCTATTGGTGCAATACTATGTACTACTGGTGCTTCGGAGAACTGTATTTGCCTCGATCGAGGTGAAGTCGTTTGGGTCCTCTTTAAGATGCTTTTCGATGTACTCGTATTGACGTAGGAATATGTTGGTTGCTGTGCAATGGTGGAGAAACCCTTTTGGTTGATCTTCGTGTTGCAGGCTGTTGGGCTAGCTGGAAGTGGAGATAGTGGTGGAAACATCGGTGACCTGAGGGGTGCTAAGGGCGTGACAGGTGATCTCAAATTCAATGGTAAAATTGGCTTATTTGCTTGTGCTGGTGTTTGAGTAGCGATGGTAAGAGAAAGCTTTGGTTTGAGGGCTCGTGTGGCAAGCATGTTGGTCGATCTGTTATGATGATTTCCTCGGCACTGTTCTTGGTGTACTGGAATTTTGATGCGTGGCACCTGGTCTAGCCTTGATCTACAAGGACTGACAACTTGCTCTTGTACTTCCAGAGACTGGCTCCTGGTACCTAAGAATAGATGCTCAAGAATAGAAGATTGAGCAATAGGCTTGATGTGGTTATCGATTGGACCTGCCAATCTAGAATAATCAGAACTCGTGAGTGCAAATGAATGGAACATGAAACAATGGATTGCAATGATCAAAACAATTTGAGCGGAACTGGAAGCTGGGCGTCTATATAATCTTCGACGAGAAGCCTAGGAACCAGAGACGGATGAGGGATACAGTAGGCGCAGTGGAGTGACACCCTGCTCGTAGCCCTGCTTCAACTCCACACTGCAGAAAGGAACCAATCACAAGCGCTGAGGAACCGCGATTTCAGACGACATCACAATGTCCTGCCCAATCATTTGTCTGAAAGCTCAATATTCACATCTCAATGCATGCTGCATGTTGATATTCTTCTGTGATATCGATACGTGCGACAGTCCGCTGAATGCAGGTCAAGTGGCGTCGCCACCAGTATTTATGGTCCCGATTGCTCACGAAGACTTACTTAGAAATACTAGCATGGATCCGCCACTCTTCCCACGACATACCATGGTAGAATACCATTCGCAGAACACTGGATCTGCGTTTGATCCTAACATGATCTAAGAGAGTCATAAGACTCAAACATACGAAATATCGGGCTCCGCAGGAAGTAGGCTCATAGTGCATTTACCCACACAGAGGTACATAATGTACCTAGACATGCTAGACTCCCACAGATAGATGGTCGAATATCTATGTGAGGCGCAAAAGTAGCAGCAATGAACCATAGTCCACACTGCGCAATGGCAGGCAATTCAGAAGGTTTGGACGGATAAGTCGGCTCTCGTTCACCATATGCATGTCTCTTCATAGAAATTTTGATCCGTATACAGTTTAGTCTGGGGTGTCAGATCCGGCAAGCCAGTGCAAAATGGCACAAGAAAAGGATCTGTTGTGTCACAGTGTGTCATGTCTGATCAAGAAGTTTGGCAAACATCTGTCAAGCAGTGCATAGGCATTTTGGCTATCCAGCTTGGATAGCAAGGCAAGTATAACACAATACCACAGAGCCTAGATTAGTAAAACAATGTCAGCCATTTCCTGTGAAACGATGAAACCTACCTCAACCTTGACGATCATATGGTTGGAGCACCTCAAGGAGTAGTGGTTTTTGCGACAAAGGTCAATCATGAAATCGCAAGTCGCCGGAGCTAAGGTGTTCATGTTGAAAGAAGATTATGGTGATGGACAGAGCGAGTCGAGTATTATGTCGAGCTACTGGCGATGTGATACTGGTCATGGCGACGATTGTGTTTGATTGCATTTCTGACAGTACTGGTAAGGTCGTCTCAGTGCATATGATATCAGTCGATGCCGAAAGGTGACAACTGTGACTTTTGATGCCGGAAGGGCGTGCTACTTGTGCTCGATAGAAACAATCTTGTGCCGGAGTCCATCCGTTTTGGACATAAGCGAGCTGACTCAATTTCCTTCAGTGCTGAACCCTGCCAGTTTGATCGTATCGAACACTACAAAGGAGTAAAACCGGTATGTGTTTTCTGCAAATCTCAGCTGCCTAATGCTCTGGACATGTCGCATAACGCCAGGTATTAGTGCCGTTTTCCCTCAGTCGAAAGCCGATCCCATCCAAATACGCAAGGAAAGAAGAACAGCTAGACCGAAAGAGTGCTGTCAACGCGAGACCAGGTCAATCTTACAAAGACAGATGCGGCCAGAGATAGTGTAAACACTTATCTTCCGGCATATCTGTCCTCGCGAGGGTAGTCTCGACTACCACTGTAAGACTCTCTTGGAGGCTCGTCCCGGGCTGCAGGAGGGCCGCCATAGCTTCGTTCGCGGTCTTCGGTTCGATCGTAGTAGCCTCCACCTCGTCGCTCACGGCCAGCTCCATAGTCGTCGCGTCTGCTGCTTTCGTATCGGTCAATGTTACGGGAACCACCGCTGCTACCGCCACCACTACCGCCACCATAACCGTCGTCACGCTCGCGTCGACTACCACCTCCATAACCTCGTCGTTCGTAGTCATCGTGATAGGCTCGAGGAGGACCGCCACGGTAGTCGTCGCGTCGACCATAGCCTCCACCACCACGACGTTCTTCATAACGATCACGATAACCGCCTGGAGGACCACGTCTGGGGCCACCGAAGTCACCTATCATGCGTTAGCCGTAGCGACGAAGGAACAAGGACTGCACTTACCACGCTTGGGAGGTCCGAAGTATTTGCCTGGAGTGGGTGTACGGGGGCGACCACGGCGAGCCTTCTCGATGCTCAGGGTTCGACCTTCAATCTGAGCGCCTTGAAGTCCTTCCTTGGCAGCATCAGCCTGGTCTGGAAGTACCATCTTGACGAAACCGAAACCGCGAGACTCTTTCGTATGAGGATCGAGCATGATAGAGCAGCTCTCAACTTCGCCATATTTGTCAAACAAAGCAACCACATCCTCTTCCTTGAGTCTGGGATGAATACCAGTAACAAACAAATTGGTTCCGGTATTGGTTGCGCCTTCCTCATCGTCAAGGTTCTTTAGACGAGAATCGACAGGAGGTGGAGGACTGGGACGGAGTATTAGTTATATCCTTGAGAGTCAGACAATCTTCACTTACGGACGCGCATTTGGCGATCTATCTCTAGGACGATCATCACGATCATCACGGTCGCCTCTTGGAGAGGCTGAACGATCGCGACGTTCGTAACCTCGACCTTCTGGATAATAGTTAGTCGACCTGGGCTCATAATCTCCTAGCCTACAAGGGATAGGCATACCGTCGTATCCGGCACTGGTATCCTCGAAATCAGCCATGACCGTAAGAATTGTCGATAGAAATGGGTGTTAAGGGATGAAGGCAGAACAAATAGATATATCCACGCGCAACTGCTTTCAAGTTCTTCACGTGGTTGTTGCTTGTCACAAAGACAGAAAACAAACAGCCACAGAAATTTCGAGCAAGTCTTAGAAGCGCGACTTGAAGTTGGGCAAGGTGCTTGATGGACAAAGGACAACAGTAACAACAACTTGTTGAACTTTGCGAGATACTGTAATTGCGCAGGCAATTCGCGCTAATAGCGGCTTAGTGCAGGACTAGCTCGACTCTTGGCAGGAGCGATTTCGATGTGGAAAAAGTACTGCACTATTTCCTAACACTAGTGCGACAGTGAATAGCATACACAGCTCGCTCAGCAATCTATAATGCCCACTGGTAAAACCAAGACTTTTCTAAAGCAGGCGAAAGGTAAGAAAAAGAAAGAACAGGTAAGGTGACACAAACACGCAGTAACCATGACATTGAGTAATCTCACTACAGCCAGATTCTCGATGATGCGGATGACTATCTGGCAGTTGCCATTGAGAATGAGGACGCCGTTGGCAAGCATCGTGGTGGCGACCCGCTGAAGTCCCTACGCTTTGCACGCAGAGCGTTGGAGCTGTATGCTGATGGGTTGACGAAATATCCCAACAATTTCGATCTGGCCTACAACAAAGCACGGCTTGAACTCGAAATTGCTACTCACCCTGCGCTTGTCAAGCATCTTGATGTTCCTCTGAATGACCTACTTCAGCAAGCGTTATCCTCACATCAGTATGCTCTGGGGTTGAATTCTCAGAATGCAGATTTGTTGTTCAATATCTCACAAGTGCTCACCACAATCGCAGAGCAGATTGCAAAGGCTAACAGTATTTCGGATGTGGAGGCCGTTCGTTATCTGGAGCAAGCCTTAGAATATCAAAGTAAATGTCTGAAGCTCCAGGAACTGAACTTCACAGAAAGCAGAGATCAGCATGAACGAGCACTACAGCAAAGCCAAGATGAAGAAGGGGAGGAGGATGACGGCGGGACCAAGCTTGAAGCCGGAACGACGAGCGTTTTTGAAGACAAACAGGAAGAGGAGCAGTGGGTCAGCATTTTGGAACCAGTTACGGCGGAGACGCTTTTAGATACGATAATTGCACAGCTTGGAACGCTGACTACGCTCTGCAGTATCATCAATGCATCGATGTCTCCATTTGACACGCCCTTAACCTCTGTGGTTGCCCCTGCTTGGATCGAGTCGTACAGCACGAAAATCGTCGATGGCGTTCTTTCGAACATTCTCGCGACTAGCAAAGCAGAGTTACAACCACGAGCCAAAGAGATTGAGCTGACAAAAGCCATTCTCTCCTCGACATTACTTGAAATGGCCTACCGACTACGCTCGATAGATATCCAGATGTACAAGGAGGGGATCAACATGGCTTTTGCCTCAAAAGTACTGGTCGGTGATTTGTCTACCCTGGCTGCACATGCTCGTGCACTAATTGCGTTCAATGGTGCTTTGGCAGACGACTTGACTACAGTCTCAGCACTGGCGCCCGTGGATCCGTCCACTCGCGCAAGTGTCCGTTGGGCATTGTTATCCGAAGCACAAAATTTGCTCGCTGCTACTTCTAAGATCCCGACCGACGACACTTCCTTGGTGGCAACAACGCATGCATTGAGAGGCGACATTTCATTACTTTTGCATGCATTGTCACATTCACCATTTGCCTATCCACAAGCTATCTCGAACCAGGCACAGCTCCTCAGGAACGCAGAAGTATTCTATCGCAACGCAACGAAACTTTTCAGTGGTCTTGGAGTAGATGATTCAGATAATAAAGAGAACTTTCAGTTTCGAGGTGGTGTGGTGCGCGTCTTGCAACAACTGCCAGGTTCAGACCACGATAGCACATCCCCACACAGTTCAGCAGTGGTACCTGCGCAGGCTGTGCCGGGCATACAGTCAATTCTTAGAGATGCCTCTCCGACCAGAGATGATGCGTGGAGGAGAGAACTCTTGGAAGAGATGGTTGATGAAGGTTTGATCAGAGGGCAGATATTCGGCATCCAATAGTGGGCAGTAGCTTGATTGTGGTATGATGCGTGGAGTCACACTCGATTCGAGAACGGATTGCGTTCAGAATCAGGAGTGAAAGAATTGCCACTGATGTGCTGGTGGGCTACTGTTCAGGCCGCGTAATTTATTTCAATTTATACAAAAGTCTTTTAGTGGATGAACTGGCATTTGAAGCTCTGGATGACCATTCATCCTACCACTGGATGTTTGGGAGAAGTACCAAAGATCTGAACAGCATACATAGTCATAGAACTCAGCTGTTTGAGATTAGGCAGTTCGTCTTTCTTCATTGAAAGATGGCATCGAATCGAGATCAGGGCCGGGAGATGCAGGTTCCAGCCCGAAGCTCCGAGGTGGAGGTTCTTCCGCTTTAGTTGTACAAATTTTCTCGATTGTTATGATTGCTTTCGGGAGACAATCATGTACAATGGACAGAATGCGTTTTCCGTTCTACACAGTGTTCATGTGTTTGATCAAGACCAGCAACCATGCCCAGGCGTTGGAGGTCGCTGTAGTTTAGTGTAAAGGTTCAAGCATCTGGCTACAATGACACCAAGTGAATCCTAGATAAAACCGACGATCTCCTACGGTGATAAGGTAGCCCTAAGGTTCATCATCAACACCGAACTAGTGGTTGCCAAGCGCAGCTAGATGCAGACATGGGTACAGTACCAGGTAATCACGACATCTAGGCCGATCTACTGTATTCAGTACCATACGAAGCCTGTATGGAGTTGTTATTGTGCGAAGGCGATGAAACCACTGGTCCACGATGGCCATGCTCTGAAAAGAGATGCATGATAAGCGAGATGACTGGGCATTCTGGAAGGCGAAAAGAAGTGTAGCCTACCTTGCCTACTGTACAAGCTTTTCTTATTTGGATTAACGCCGAGAAGCACTGTGTACAGATGACCCGCCAAACCTAAATCTTAAGCGGGCCACAGAAAGAACTATCACTGCTCCGTTCCTCGACTCTTCGTGCTGGATCTTCCAAACTTTGCTCTCCAGGCTCTGGCCTGTCACGCTCGTTATCACAGCCTGCGCATTCACCCGTGGTCTCGTGAATCCCGCGGCGGTCAGCACCGTTTTCCCGTCATCTCCGAAGAAGTGTTGGTAGAGACAGGGTATTCTACAGCATACAATCCGTGGATCCTCTCATTGTTGGTCGGGGATGGACTGAGCAGAGTTGTCGCTCGTTAAACCCCGCAAGAAGCCACGTGCGGCGCGCACACGAGACCTGACCCTATACAATGCAACGAGCGCAAAATGGAAATCCGCAATGGACGCAAGAGCTGAGTAGGGAACCTCTCGAGACACTGAACAACAGTGGGGCAGCAGACGACGATGATTTTACAAAGTACCTCGAACTCGGTAATGAGTTCGCCCAATTCGAAGGGGTTGGTCAATCCAACATGCCCTCAGGCCTCGATACCCCCATGGGCCGCTTAGCTTTTGCACAAGATAATCAATTTCAGGCTCTTACGCCTGATCAACAGGCACTCCTACAGAATATGGACATGGATATGGGTGGCTTGCAGACAAACATGTCCTACAACCATATGCAGCAACCGCAGCAGTACCAACAGTATTCGATATTCCAGCAGATGCAACACCCGTATCAGCACCAAGTGCCTCCCACACCTGTCAGCGCAGAGATGCATGCTGCAAAATACTCTCAGAACATGGACCTCAATACACATGTTGTTTTCGATAGACACAACACCTCGTTTACCCCACTAGTCTCGCCGGCGCAAACACCGCTTGACAACGCCTGGGGTATTGCGGATTATATGGTAGCAGACGAGTTCTTCAGCCCTCTAACTTCGCCGGCGATCGAAGCTCAACAGAACTACGCTTTGACAAATGCGACATCTTCTCCGATTGATCTCAATGTAGACCATTCGAAGGGTCTTCGGGCTGCTGAGGCTGGCAAAAAGCCAAGGAGGAAACTCAACCCCACTTCGAGGGTTGCCTCAATAAGAAATCTTAGATCTGCACAGGGTAAGCAGATGACTCGACGGAGACAAACCTCACTCGAGTCACCTAGCAAAGAACAATCCAACAATACCACACACGAAATTCCTCGATCGCATCATCTCCAAGGAGGGATGAATGTCACCTTGAGTAGTGAAGATTCTGTTTCACCTGAGCCGCTGTCAGAGACATTGATGCGACCTCCGCCAATCCCCCAATCGAAAACACCTAATTCTTTGAGGCCACATGCCAAGGCAGATAATGTCCCTGCCACGCCAGCTACCTTGATGAAGATTTCTGGCAAACAGACAGAGATCGTCTCCGCTGATATGCACGGAGTGGCTTCTCCAGAGATGATGGACGACATGTCACTCCCAGCTGCCGCTTCAGAAATGGTATCTCGAGTCGTTCACCGGATTGATACCTGTGTCAGCCCTGATGATGACCAAAGCACCCCGACCTTACGTGCGAAGACACCCAAGCTCAGTGCAGAAAGCACGCCAAGAGCTACTGGCATGAAAGCTGCAAGCACTTCACAGGAAAACCTGGCGAAGGCTTCCTCACGAGGAGGCAAGCAAAGCAAAAAGCGCCAAAGCATATCCCAAGCAACAATTTCGCCAGCGCTACGACCCAAGATATCACCAAGCATCAGTCCATTGGTGCCCAACACAGGTAAGGCTGTTGCTAAGTTGGAAGGTGTAATTGTACTAACTGGGGCATAGGTCCGGGCATGCCCGTTCTCTCAGCAGAAACGAGCGCGTTGTATCTTGCCTCCAAATCGAACTACCAGAACATTATCGATGGCACACATCTTCCAGGTGTGTTGTATCCAGAGACTTTAGCAGAAAACTTGAGTTCGAAACGGACGTCGCACAAAATAGCGGAGCAAGGGAGAAGAAATCGGATCAACCTTGCGCTGAAAGAGATAGAATCTCTTTTACCGGCATCAATTACGGCAGCCGCGAGGAAGGACAAGACCGCGAAGGACGAAGGGGACATGAGTGACAAGTTAGCGGCGCAGGGGGCAAGCAAGGCGAGCACCGTGGAAATGGCGATCGTCTATATCCGAAGTCTACAAGAGGAGTTGAAGACGACAAAAGATAAGCTGGAAGCGGCCGAGAAATCGTTGGCAGAAGGAAACAGTAGCGAGAGTCAAAGCTCTGATCAGACGTGATATACAGTACAGATATGGTGGGTGGTAACATATTAAGGCGCATGTATTTACGATTTATGGATGATGAGTATTCTTTCTGCTGCCTTGCAAACAGGCACAATCTGGAAACATCGCAGACTGGATGGCGGGAGGTTTCTGTGATGAATGCGTTCTGCTATGGGATTGGGCTAGACTCAGTCGTTAGAAATACATATTGTAGCATTTTGCAGCCGCTTTGACATGAGGCTGTAGCACACTCTGAGCAGTGCAATTGATGACAACCTTGAAGGCGAAAAGTCTGCTCTTGTGGATATGTGAGAATCAGACACTGAAGAAAATGCTCTTATCGTGCTCTGACTGGTGGTGTCTTGCTCGAAAAGCTGCCGACAGCTCGTACCTCACTATCAAGATTCACCTTAGAGGAAGGTTGTCATTCCCTTCATTGCCTACCGATACCCTGTAAAGAACGTATACCTGCTATGAGGATGTATGGTCGACAGCTTCATGCAGGCTCTCCCACAGCTCAGTAATCGACACAAGGCTAGCTAAGCATAGTAGTTATCAGTACATAGTCCGTGATGCTATATTTCAAAACGTGATGGCGTCGTTGCCCCAGATACAGATACAGGCTACTTTTCATCAGGCGTTTGTGAAGGTCAGAGAAGAGGACCCACAGTTGGACCCACACTGGCGAGAAGCTTCCATCAGGTTGACGCGACGAGGTTCGATTTTGTTCCATGTGCCTGCAGCTAAATTTCGTCCAGTATTTTGTCCATTTGCTTCCACCACAAACAGCTGCCTTTTTTCCATTCCCCCAAAAGATATATTCAACTGAAATCCGACCATCCAACTATAAATTTTCTGTAAGTTCATTCAATATCAACACTCTTTCTGACTCTTCGAACACTACAACTGCGATCCTTCGACCTCCTCAAAGCTAATACCCACTCGCAGCTAATCACACCTTACACCCGCAATCATGTCTTCCACAGAAACTTTCGAGTTTCAGGCTGAGATCTCTCAGCTGCTCTCTCTTATTATCAACACAGTCTACTCAAACAAGGAAATCTTCTTGCGAGAGTTGATCTCCAACTCCTCGGACGCTCTTGACAAGATCAGATATGAAGCCCTCTCAGACCCATCCAAGCTCGACTCGGGCAAGGACTTGAGAATAGATATCATTCCAAACAAGGAAAACAAGACTCTTACAATTCAAGATACTGGTATTGGCATGACCAAGGCTGATCTTGTCAACAACCTCGGTACCATTGCTCGATCTGGCACGAAACAGTTCATGGAAGCTCTCACTGCAGGTGCTGACATTTCTATGATTGGTCAGTTCGGTGTTGGCTTCTACTCTGCCTACCTTGTCGCAGATAAGGTTACCGTCATCTCGAAACACAATGACGACGAGCAGTATCTTTGGGAGTCTAGCGCAGGTGGCACCTTCACCCTTACACAAGACACTGAAGGCGAGCAACTCGGCCGAGGTACCAAGATGATCCTGCACCTCAAGGACGAGCAAACCGACTACCTCAACGAATCTAAGATCAAGGAAGTCGTGAAGAAGCACTCTGAATTCATCTCATACCCCATCTACCTCCACGTGCTCAAGGAGACCGAGAAGGAAGTGCCTGATGAGGATGCAGAGGAAGTCGAAGATGATGGCAAGAAGGACGCTAAGGTCGAAGAGATCGACGACGATGAAGATGAAGAGAAGGAGAAAAAGCCAAAGACCAAGAAGGTTAAGGAGTCCAAGGTTGAAGAGGAGGAGCTGAACAAGACCAAGCCAATTTGGACTCGAAACCCATCAGATATTACACAAGAAGAGTACGCTTCCTTCTACAAGTCTCTCTCCAACGACTGGGAGGATCACTTGGCCGTCAAGCACTTCTCTGTTGAAGGTCAACTTGAGTTCCGAGCCATTCTCTTGGTGCCAAAGCGAGCTCCTTTCGATCTCTTTGAGACCAAGAAGACCAAGAACAACATCAAGTTGTACGTTCGACGAGTATTCATCACCGATGACGCTACCGACCTTATCCCAGAATG
>Ga0068631_100583_pt1 | contig 14341 bp, 7 predicted proteins | sample InSIn5gowninarea_2_FD_77434 | JGI IMG/M metagenome (GOLD analysis project Ga0068631, IMG submission 77434) | Clean room microbial communities from NASA Spacecraft Assembly Facility at Jet Propulsion Laboratory, Pasadena, California, USA -... ...
ATAGTGTGGAGACTTCGTGCTCGCGACACATTGGACTCTTTCTTAGATAATCAAGTCTGTTTCTTCCTCAATTGTGTCTCCTATCCAAGTGTTTTTACGAGGCCATGGAAAAACTGGAACGTGCATACAGCTCGTCCAGAAAGCTATATGATGCGCTGGAAGGTGTACAATCAGAACTTGGATCAAACCAACCGCAGCAAATCATACAATATGTTGAAGCCCTACGACAGAAGATGTCCGGTCCAACTCTCGAATCAGTGCTAACCGGCAATCCACCAACAACGGTATCGGTACGAACTTCAGTAAAAGAGGCGGCACAGCTGATGAAGGAGAATCACACCACAGCAGTACTTGTGCAAGACCAAGGGTCTATCACGGGTATCTTTACTAGCAAGGACGTCGTGCTCAGAGTCATTGCACCCGGCCTGGACCCAAACACTTGCAGCGTTGTCCGAGTCATGACTCCGCACCCAGATTTTGCGCCAGCTGATATGAGTATACAATCTGCTCTTCGAAAGATGCATGATGGTCACTACCTCAATCTGCCAGTCATGAATGAAGGCGGCGAAATTGTTGGCATGGTTGACGTCCTCAAGCTCACCTATGCAACGCTTGAGCAGATCAATACAATGAGCTCTGACGGCCAAGAAGGTCCAGCATGGAACAAGTTCTGGATGTCTATGGGTGATGGTGATACCGAATCCATGACGTCAGGAGAAGGCAGTCACCGACCAACTACCCCAGGCATACGATCTGATGTATTGGACGTTCGTCCTTCCATCGAACGCGGTGACAGTGTCATGCCAAATGAATCTGCCTCACACACCGGTGCCGATGATGCTCACTCAGACATCCATTTAAGATCGCCGCTTGCTGACAAGGCTCCTGATCCAGACGCCATCCCGTTCCCGTTCAAGTTCAAGGCCCCATCTGGCCGAGTACACCGTCTACAGGTTGTTGTCAGTGATGGACTCTTATCTCTGATGGAGCAAGTCCAGGCCAAACTTGGACCTGAGATTGAAGCTGTCGGGGGTGAGAACTTTGCGATATCATACATGGATAACGAGGGTGACACTGTATCCATTACTACTGACCATGACCTGAAAGATGCTGTTGCCATTGCGCTCAAGACATCACGAGACAAGGTCGATTTATTCGTCCATGATCCTTCACAACCACCAATTCCAGCGACTCTTAACCCACAACCGCAGCTGCCGATATCACCCCCTGCGTCGACAACGAAGGCAATTATTGACGGCGACGAACCCGAGAGACGGGTAAGGTCACCAGATCCCCGAAGCGTATTCGCTGCGAAGCAGGAGAAGCCTGCTGAAGTCATTCCAGGCGTGCCAAATGACCTACTGTTACCTGGAGCAGCTATTGCTTTGGCAGCAGTTATTGTCGTGGTGTTTGCGATTGGGCGGGCGAGCAAGAACTAGTGGTCCTCTATGGTCGACATGATCGATTGGCTTCGAGTGAGCATGTTAGCGCATTTGTAACCTTAGTTCCGTCAAGCCAGACCATTCTTCTTGCCCAAGGTATTCGCACCATGGGTTGTATATTATATATCCATTTCACTACGATTCTGTGTTTCAAACTGCGTACTGAGTACGACATCGATTTTAGAGAAGTGAGGCTAAACCATAAGCTGCCAGGTGATCCTGCAACACTTGGATAGGAGACACAATTGAGGAAGAAACAGACTTGATTATCTAAGAAAGAGTCCAATGTGTCGCGAGCACGAAGTCTCCACACTATAGTATGATAGTCCGATGAATGTACTTAAACCTATTGGGCGAACCAATTGAAGCAAACAGCAAGCCAAATAGATTCTATATGTTACCGGGAGTGGACTCTCGGACAAGTCTTTATACACAGCAAAATAAAAGGCTGTTTGTTCAGGGACTGAATCGAAGCCTGACATAAGAGGCAATCCATGCCATTTATTCAAACATACCGATAGACCTATGGTTCAAGCCTGCCTTGAAACAATAAGAATCAACGTCTTACACCAAGTCTCTTCTTGTCAACCATGTACTGTAGAGAGACTTATGAATGTTCATCCTGCTTTGAGCGGCATTCTTACCGGGAAGACCAGATATCTATATTGACTGTATCTCAACAAGCAAGAAATTCTCACTAAAATAATTAATCGCCGTGACTTTCTCTACTCTTCACCATGCTATGGTGTCCTATCTCATCCTCACTGAAATCTTCGTCCGATAATAGCCCAGTGTCTGCTAACATTGCTTCTTCCTGATCGAAATTCTTAGTTTCTTCATTTTCGCGTTTCTTCTCCTCCTCGAGGAGTTCTCTGTATGTGGCCCAGGATAACAAGCCAAACGCGACTATGATTAACAGCCCTCCGGAGACGGTAGCGCCGGACATGGCTTTTCCGGTAATGAGATAGTCTGTTATTGCGACGAGGAAGATTGTCAGTAAGGCGGCCACGGAAGAGAGAACGGGCGAGGTTAGCGACATTAGGATTAAGAACGAGCCTGAAAATACTGCATTGGACAAAGTGCTGATTGACAGTAGCCACGCCGCACGACCAGTCGGAAGCTCGAAGCGCTCAATGCCTGTGAAATGGAGAATTGGTAATGGAATCCACATAACACAGAGCGTGAAAGTACCGATCATAGATCCAAACGTATTGGCGAACTGCATGCCACGAGTTGGACTGGTACCTTCAGGCGGACAGGCATATTTTTTGTAGAGGACTTCGTAAAGGCCATACATGACACTTCCCACGCCAATGATGAGATTGCCAAGAGCGCGATTGTCGGGTTCACCATCATGATCTGGATTTGTTGACCCGCCAGAATGGCTGCCGTGCTTGGGGTGTCCGCTATCACCGTATGCGACTACAAGTACGCCGAGGATTGCAAGCGCAACAGACAAGATTTTGTCTAGCCTCGCTTTTTCCTTGAGAAGCAAGATCGAGAAAACATACGCGAAGAACGCGCTGCAATTGTATATCGCCGTTAGGTCGGACGGAGTGGTCATGTCTATCGCGACATACCAGCTAGCACCAGCTATCGTAAGAAATACAGTCACACCAGATGTGACCTTGAACAGATAACGCCAAGTATGCTCCGGCCTCACGGCAAGCGAAGAAGCGGGATGCAGAGACTGTGTTTGCACCATTTGCGCTGTGGTGTGTATGACATTTGTATGGCGCCTGAAGAAATTCGAAAATGTGAGCTTTCGCTTCTGAAAGCGTAGGATAAGCAGTTGCGTTGGCCATAATAGTGACCAGGAGCCGTGGGTCAGCCAGAGCATACAGTAAGCTTTGTTCCAATGCAGTTCGTGCTGAATATACACAGCTGTCTCGGTCTGGACGACGAAGGAGATCAAACTGACGACGAGGAAGAAGGAGGCATAGAGATATTTCTTTCGGGTTTGAGCTTTGGCATCGTTGTACTTGGGTGAGCGAGAACGTAAAGTGCTTCTTTTTGAAGTGTGAGATGGTCGGCGGGTGCCCATGGTGTCAGAGCGACCACGGGCCAGTTTGTCTTCGTCTAGAAGACGCTGATGAGAATTGGCAAGGGTATGGTTGTGGTTTCTTGTTGAAGACTGGTGTGTTGGTTCTCGATCAGACATATCTGAGCCATTGGTCTTAATGTCTGATTCAGTGGACGAGTCGTAGTGTGGTCCCTGATGTCCTTCTCTTATTTGCTGCTTCCCCGACACGGATTTGTCTATGCTTGGATCAATTCGTTTGGTTAAGGGCACAAGTTGTACTGGACTGCCAGGGCGTGGTAGTGTTTGCGAGACGGGAGGAAGGGGGGATATCGATCCTGCCGGCGTGAAGATGTGGTCCTGGGAAGAACCGCTACTTGCACTCCCGCCAGAGGAGGTCATCCATGCGGTGGAGAATGGCGTGCTCGAATGGAAGGGGGGACGTGTCCTGGGTGGATATTGATCTCATGCAGCACAGCACAGCCACGTGAAAGGATCATTCGTCGTTTGCGAGAATCAATTGGTGCATGGGATCAATCTATTCGTCAATCAGCAGGCCTGCAGCTAGTGGGCAGCGACGTGGCTGTTGAGAACTCTGTTGACATCTCATGTTGAGACAACTGCGCTGGAACGACAATTGACCTGCGGCTCAGAGATGCATCAACCATGTGGAATCCTCGCCATTGCTGGACATGCCTGCTGAACTTTAAGGGTCATTTGAGTTTCGCTAGGATTATTTTAGGCATGAGGCTTCTCAAACCATTACTGCCTGACTGCCTGACTGCCACCTCAATATCGGGCTGTTGGCACTATCGTACGGTTAGGCATAAAGATACCACCGTAGCAACCTGGACTGGCACTTTCAAGTAAAATCAAGCTTCATACGAACGAATTAAGAGTTTGTCAGCGTAGCAATAACTCGTGAAAGCAGGTGGGTCAGGTACTGGTGCGAATGACTCCCAGCACTGAAGAGTATTGAACGGCCATAATAAGTGGCCGAAAGGCGGTGGTTGATAATAAAGAGCAGTGCTACTATCAATGTATTTAAAACAGTAAGGTTGGCCCACACTGTGGTTGGCACCTTCCTCTTGATTATTGTCTATTCTTTGTTTCCTCTGTCAACAGCGCGAGACCGTTTCGAGGTCTTATGGTGTGTGCATGGCAATTAACAGGACGGAATGACATTCTAAACCATCTACTATATTTTGAAGGTTGCTATACACTCACTGTACGTTACATCTACGTTGACCATGAAATCAACCATTGCAAGTCAGAGAACTCGCTACCCATATCAGGTAAGGTGTCTGTGATATCCCAATGCTCGGGGGATAAGCAGCAGAAAGTTCATCGTTCTCCATTCGCATCCAGTGCATGCTCATCGTGAACCGCGATCAAATGAAGAGAAGTTTGTTGCACGATATCCTGCTGCGAAGATAAAACAGGCACCACAACCGCATTTACAACGACAAAACTGTTCCACCGGCACACCAAGCCCGGGGCAATGGGCTAGATTAGCGCCATCTCGGGGCTTGGGACCACCTAATTTTCTGGGCATAGTGTCTTCTTTTCTTGGAGAAGCACCCCAGCTTACTTTGACACAACTCATTCCGGCAAACCTCAATATTCGTCAAAGTGAAACAGTGTTGAAACGCTATCCTGCGCCGGCATGTAGAAACTTCACTCATTTTCACCATCCAGTTCTTGGAGATGAGTTATGGCAAAGTTCCGGGACTGGTATCATCGACTTTCGAAATCGGTATTCGTGGATTGATGACATAGTTCAGATTCTTTGATGCGATCAGTACTTGATAGTTCTTCACATCAAGCACCTTTGGAAAACTCGAAGTCTGAGGTACGATATGGTCCGAGGCAGACCTCCAAAGCCAGGGACGGTGGAGGAGAAAGCTGCTGCGCGGCGAGAGCGGGTCCGGTTAAATGTGAGAGCACTTCGAGAAAGACGAAAACAGAAAGCAGCACTCTCGGACGAGACGGATGACACAAATCAACTCCAGCTAGAACGACCCAAGAACAATGAGCTCACCATTATCCACACAATCGATGTTGACGATGAATTTCCTCAAGAACCCACTTGTACTGCACGGTCAAGTGCTATCAGCTCGTACACAAGCTCTACACCTGGCTCTGCAGGCGTGTTATTGTCTTTCAGTCGGAAGAATGAGCTCATGTTCAACTTTCCAGTGTCTCTCAATACTAGAAATTCATATGCGGTAGCCTTCCTTGCCCACGTTCGACAACAATTTCTCCCCGCCGCAATCTATCTTCCTCCAGCGATTAATAACACAGACGACAAGTCCTCAGAAAACGATGGTTTTCTCTGGACACCTTGTGCATTCTGGATCACAAGCGCGCATATCAAGGCTTCCTGCCAAGATCACAGCTTGTTGAAAACTGCACTGCTTGCTATAGGAATGCTTCTCAAGAGTCTAGAGTACGGAGATCCATCGCTTCGCGTTGCTTCACTTGAGATGTATCGTAGATGTCTTGTTGGTATTCGAAGGTCTATCGAACTACTGACTGCACCAAATTCGAAGCGTCCCAAAGATACTATGGTCTTGTATCTATCGTGTCACGCGGCAGCCGTGTTCGAGCTTACCCAGAATTCTGACATGACTGGAACAATGCATCATCTCAGGGCTATCAGCAATCTTATGTGCCACCTTGGAGAAGATTATGACGAGTACGGCAATCCCGTGGCTTGGCAGTTACTGCAGGACTATCGCTGGGCGGAAATGAGTCTTTGCTTGAAATTTAGATATGCATCAATGATGAGCCATAAGCATCGCCAATTAGAACACGCAAGTTCAGGTCGGCAGCGGTCTAACAGGCACTCGCCTAAAGCACATACCTCCAGCAGGCATCACATGCCTGTAATCATTACAGATATCGCCGATGACATAACAGCAATCATGGTTCAGGCAGATGCGCTTCGGAAGCAATTGAAGGATTACGATACTGCTGCAAAATTGGTGCGTTTAATCAACCGGCTGGACAGGATCTTATCTAGGTACAATCCACTCTATGCTCAACTGGTGTCCCGCTATGGGTCAGCCTTTGTGTCAATTGACAGTTCGGAAGACGATTATGCACTTGGCTATCTCAAGTTTAAGACCTTTGAAATCGGGGCTGCGTGGTGTTACAACCTAGTGACCCAGGCGTATTGCCTCGAGACCAGTATAGAAATTGCCACATTACTTTCGAAGCTTAGCAGACTGGCGACCTACAGGCCATCCTTTCCACTACATACGGAGTCTGACGGAAGCATTGATGGTTTCATTGAATTGCTCGATGGAATACGATTGGACGAGAAAATCCATTTACTGCGAGGTCAGCATCGTAATGTATGCATTCAACTATCACAATGCTCGCAGTACTTCCTGCAGACTGACAAAGGTATGATTGGCCAGGCATTAGCCATATTTCCACTCGATACAGCAGCCTCAATGATAGATAGCGAGATGGAACGACTGTATGCTGACACTCAAGAAGTTGGGCATACACCGGCTATATTAACAAGTCTTGCGGAGTTGCAGGTGGCCCGAGTCGTGTGTCGAAAGATGCAAGCTCGAGCTCAGATGTTCGGATTGCCATCGTTCTACACAGCTGGCCTTACAGAGACTGGCGGTGCGCAGACTGTTGTAACTTACGAAAGCGGGAACAAACTGCTCTGTTCATGAGAAAGAGCAAAGATTACTAACAAGGCTCTGTGCTTGTCAAGACGACTAAATCATTTCTGACGGAGTCTGAATATTCAAACATGAACAAACTGCAACGACGTGCATTGCCGCCTCGCAAGGGGAGGAAGGGTAAGCTCTGCTGGATATGACTGGTTTGCCGGTCTACTATCGTGATACATGGTACACTTCATGATATGCAATATCGACCATACCACAGCTGTAACGCCTCGCCCACATCACCTTTAGATCAGAGCCGTAAAAGTCAAGCTCGTTTATTAGTAAGCTATGAAGCGCCAATAAAAAATGTGTTGACCGAAGATCCTCAAGAACAAGACGCTGATGAATGTGGAAGACCATACTGTTCGCCGAGCTGCATATCGTTCACAGGAAAGTTTGCGATGTAGTCCTTCCACTAAATGTCTTGGATGTGCGCCGTAGAACTTCAGGCAGTCAGGCACTTATCGATCGCCGCTCGGTTGCACATCGGCTGAAATTGTGTCGGTCCTTTCACGTCGATCCAAAAAGTTTTGGAACGCTTTATTTAAGGTATTTCATCAGCACAGCTCTTCCATAACGAGCGGCAACATAGCAAGAATCAGCACCAACTAACTTGCGATATCATGTGCTGAGTTGTTACTCAAGAGGCCTTGCTATGGAAGTCCACCGCTGCCGTTTTGTCCCTTACCAACCCTCCTCAATAAATGCGCTCGCTTTCTCTCATAAATCCGACTCGAAACAAAAGACCCCGATCGATCTGAAATTGGCTCTTGGCCGCGAAAATGGCGATATAGAAATCTGGAATCCTCATCGAGGCGAATGGATACAGGAACGAAAATTTGCTGGTGGAGACGGCCGAACAATTGAGCAGCTCGGCTGGATACAGGATTTAGTTGTCGAGAATGGCGGAAAGGATCAAAAGCAGACACTTGGCCATGCGCCATTACGACTATTCAGCAGTGGTGGATCATCGTCGATTACAGAGTGGGATCTTGAAAGAGGTGTACCAAAAAGGCATGTAGATGGCAACAAAGGTGATATTTGGTGTTTTGCTGCACAGCCGCAGTGGACGCACGCACAAGCAAAAACGAATGCTTCGGAAATTGAGGCGAGCCCGTCACAAATGCTTGCCGCTGGCTGTGTAGATGGAAGTATTGTTCTGTTTTCGACTACCGATAACGAGTTGCGATATGACAGAGTCTTGGTTCAGTCGTTAGCGAAAAAGTCAAGAGTTATCAGTATAACATGGCGTGATCGGAACACCGTGGTTGCTGGTACTGAGGGAGGCATCATCCGCGTTGTTGACGTGAAGAGCAAACGAGTGTTGCGAAACATTACTACAGGTCCATCAAGAGACGCAAATACAGCACTGATATGGACCGTCAAATGTCTTCCAAATGGCACCATATTGTCTGGTGACTCAACTGGGGAACTCAAAATCTGGGATGCTCAAAATTACTCACTCGTTCAGCGGCTGAAGACGCATAATGCTGATATATTGGACATCACCACGAATGCCATGGGAACCATGATTCTCACATGCGGTGTCGATAGACGGACTGTTGCATACGCACCTTTACCTAATACCACAAGTTCACGGACACAACGATGGCATGAAGTTCGACATAGGAGATTTCACGAACACGATGTAAAGACGATGACATCCTTTGAGAGTAAGAGCTTGAGTATTGCCGTGTCAGGCGGCATTGATACTGTACCGATCGTTCTGCCACTGAAAAGATGGGATGAAGAACATCACAGATCCTTGTCACACCTTCCGCAGAAACCTCAGATGTCTGTTTCAGCAAGAGCTCGGCTGATGTTGACATGGTGGGCACGAGATTTGTTTGTTTGGCATTTGCCATCACGTTATCAAGAACCAAATGACGCAGACTCGGTGTTTGACGACCAGACAAATCATAAATTGCTCGCGCAGATCCAGTTGAAAGGTGATGAGAGCATCACCTCCGCAGAGATTTCAAGTTCGGGAAACATGATCGTCGCTGCCACATCTGTCGGAGTCAAGCTATTTCAGATACGAAGATCAATTTCTCGAGATGGCAGCGCAGAGATCAGGTCTCGACCACTTGAACTCCCCACCATGATCTCCAACCAAGGCGCCCACACTACAGGATTCTCATTGGACTGTCGATGGCTGTATGTAGTACGGCTGAACGAAGTGGTCCTCCTCGCTAAGATCAATCCTACATCATCACCAAAAGAGCGTCCAACAGTCCTTACTCCCGTGGTGAAGCTCGACCGCAAACGTCGTTCCTCTGCTCCAGCCCGAAAATCCGCTCTAGGAAGCTATGATCGGCATATAACGTCCGTTGCCTTATCATCTGACAGTCGTGTTCTAGCTGTGGGAGATTTATCAGGGGCCATTGACACCTGGGTGTTAGAAGGTCACGAATCTGCCACCAAGCTACCAGACGCGAACGATGAGATCGAGGAAAGCGAGTCTGATTCTGACACAGATAGTGATGACGAAACTCTCTCTTCTACTATCCAGGGTCAGCGGTGGATTCGTACGCCAGCAGGCCCACAACTTCCGCATCTCGAATCTCCTATCCTTGTTCTATCGTTCAAGCCCTCCGCTCCTGGTCCTCCAAATACTGACAGCAACCTTACGAATGGCACACTTCCTACATCTTCCAATAGCAATCTAATAGCCATTACCTCGTCTCATCAAATCCTCGAATTCGACGTCCTCAATTGCAGGCTATCGGACTGGTCTCGTCGCAAACCGTCCACACTTCTTCCACCATCGTTCAGACAGATCAGAGACCGTGTCATGGGAATGTGGTGGGATTGCCGCTCAAATCATCAAAGACTGTGGCTGTATGGCGCAAACTTCATCTACATGCTTGATCTGGCCCGTGATCTCGATCCATCAGCTGACACCGCAAACTCAAGAAAGCGCAAAGTTGGGATGCTGGGAAACCACGTCATCGAGGCACCGGAAGGACACGAGCTAGTCAAAGTGGAAGATGAGGAAATAGAAAAGAAGAAAAAGCAAAGACGACAGAACACTGGGGCTGGTAGTGAGATGAAAGAGAACCAGAAATACGGTGTACAAATGCGGAAGATTGATTGGGACGGAGAGGAGGCTGGTCTGCTCAGTCCACCACAGAGTATCAAAGACGACATCGACGAAGATGAGGACGAAGACGAGGAGATGATAGATTATGAGGACGAAGAAGGCGCTGCCGAAGCAGATGCGCTTGTCATATCACGGCGAAAAGCACAATCAGATCATACACTCACACACAACGACAAGAACACTATCGAAGACAACGAAGACGAGCAACAAAGCTCAACACCGACTGGAGACGATACCGTCGTTCGAGACAAAACCGAAGAAGTTCCCTCCGCTGCGTCATGGCACACCTTCCAGTACCGCGGCATCTTTGGCATCTGTGCTCTGAACCAGGAATTTAGTCCTAATGCAGACATAAACGCAGCAGGTTCAGAAGAGTCAGTGCCGGAGGTCGTGATCGTTGAACGGCCGCTGTACGACGTTGAATTGTTACCTCGCTTTACGAGTGGACAGGATTGGTAGATACATATACTGAACGATTGTCAATAATGAAATGTGTTGCGCCTGTGATGAAGATGTACTGCATTTATCCGCACTACTGTAATTGTCTCAATCCACAGTTTAGACTATCTGACTCTGATTCTAGGTATCTGACTACAACATTATACACTAATCTTAGCTTTCTTACCACGACGAGGTTTCGTGGACGTCGTCTTTCTTGGCTTCTTTGTCTTACGCCGTTTACTGCTTGACGAGCCATCCTCTTCAGTATCTGCATCTGAACCACGAGCCTCATGAACTGCATCAGTGCCTTTCTCATCCGCACCTTCCCCCGCTTCAATTCTCTGATTCACAGCCTCGTCGTCACCATCGTCGTCAACATCCTCGTACAAAACAGCTCTCTTCCTCTTCTCAGCCTCCCCTCTCAACCGCTTATACGCGTTCTTCATCCGTCCACTTTCCTTCCCAGTTCTATTTCTCGGCGCTGTGCCCTCCACAACATCCGCCCCTGCACCGGCACCAGCGTCAACACCAGCAACACCATTCGTTCCAGCCGCACCATTGGCACCGTTGATCCCTCGTCCACCAATACCGACTCCAATACCACCTGTAAAGAACCGTGTAATATTGCTCTGCACACCCTCCGCCTCACGTTTATTCATATCCCTCACCACTGGAACCAGGATCTCGTCCATGCGCTCTTGACTCCATCCGATCGTCGTCATGAGGAAGCCGCGTAGCTTGTCTAGGTCAGGAACACCCCATTGGAAACTTTCTGTATTCGAATCGACTTCTGGCTCCAGATATGCTTGGTCGACTCGCAGATCTGGGAAGTTCGTGGGTAGGAACAATTTCTTTTGGACTGTCTTTTTGAATTTACGGCGGAATGGGGTTGTGAGTTGTTCTTCCATGGCACTGGGTGTTTGTGCGCCGAGTTGGAGCTTGAGAGTCCATTCTTTGAAGGATGTTAGATCTGTGAAGTCTGATATTATTTCGAGGGCGGTGACGGGGCCAATGCCGGGAATGCCTTCTGTGTAGTCGCTTCCTAAGAGATGTGCAAACCGGATGAGTTTGTGTCTGTCTAGAGCATATTCTTTTTCGAGATCGCTGCTTAAGTAGCATTCGACGAATTTTGCGGCGTTGAACATGTTCTTGTAAATCCTTGTGCCGCCGAATAGGAAAATATCACTGTCGTCCGTTACGATTCCATCGACTAAACCTAGATGTACGAGCTCTGCGCATTGAGCCTCAGCCTCCATGGGCGCCGTGATATAGGGTAGTCCAAATAAGCGTAGCAGAGCTTGACATTCGGCAATCATGACTTGTGTTACTTCATCGGCATCGCGTCGATCCTTCTTTTGTTGATTGCGAAGTTGTTTGAGCTCGGCTTCATAATCACGACGGGCGGCCTCAGGATCTTTTGGTGCAGTGTTGTGTAAAGAAGACGCAAACCGGTCGTGCTCTTCTGCTTCAATGGCAAGCTGACGCATCAGTTCTTCATCTGAGTCATCTGCTAAGAAGTCTTCTTCTGGTTGCGCTGGTGCATTTTCGTTACGCTCCTGACCTACACGGTCCTCTTCATCATCGTCAATGAACATACTTTCATCGACCTCTGGCGGTTCTTGAGCTTGGGGAGGTGGTGTGGCCTCTCGAAATGTTGGTCGAAGTGGAGACGTGGGCACTTCCACGTCCTCGAAAAGGTCATCGTCTTCATCAGGTTGCTCTGTAGTATCTGGCGCACCTTTCGGTATAGTTGAAGCGGCCTTTGGTGTTTCATCGTCAGATTCACTCCAGACAATCTCTTCGGAAGCCTCTGACTGGACCTCCTGCTCTTCGGTTACCTTTGGTTCTGGCACAAAATCAGGCACATTCGATGGCGGTGGCGGATTGGCTTGAACTTCTTCTGCCACCTCGTTCATAGTTGGCTCTATAGTCGGCTCTTCGTTCTCAGCCGCGATTTGTCTCGCCATTTCATATCTCTGTTCTCGTTCTTCGTCAATTGCTTTACGTCTCGCCTCGGCTACGTCTTCTGCTTCAAGCTCAGCCCGGTCGACTTCTTCTTGTCGCTTGATCTCCTCCTCGTCGTTGAGCGTTCCCCAATCCCCGTTGTCTCCACTATACACAGCGGTGGATGGTTGTACTACAGATGTTTGGTCGTCTCTGTTATCATCTTCCAGATCAATGACTTCCTTTGTTGTCTGCTTGTGTAAGATCTGTCGGCGATCCTTATCCTCTTTTCCATAAGTGATGTGATCATCGGAATCATCTTCTCCATCAGGTTCAATTGCCCGCATATCATCAATGGTGGCCGCTGCATTGAACCAACCAGGCAAAGGCTGCACCTTTGGCTTCTTGAACGCATTATCACCACCATCACGATCAAAACCTCCAGCAATACTTTCCTCTACTTTCTTCAATTTCTTCTTGCCAAGTAATGACTGTCCCAAGTTCAAAGACTCAAACGGCAAAGGCCCAGAAGAATTCGTCTTCGGCTGCTTAGACGATGGAGACTTCTCTCTGACGTTAGTCTTCGAAACGTGCTTCGAACTACGTGACTCTGCTAGTGCAGCTTGGAGATCAAACGCATTCTCATCCTCGTCATCTAGGGGTTTGTCTTCAGCATCCTCAATCATGAAGCCACCTTCGTTCTCTGGTTGTTCAAGAGACATGGCAATCGCCTTCTGCAGATCGTCATCCTCATCATCTGCTGGTAACCGCACCTCGACGTCCTCAAAAACAGCATCGTCATCCGAGTCAACTTCTTGATCCACAAACATCGAACTTCCTTTGGCCTTCGCGCTAGTACTGACAATCGCGCTCTCCGCTTCTAGTCGGGCTCGTGCTTGTTGCGCTGGTTGTTCAGCAGACTGCTCAGTCGCTTTCTTGCGAGCATCGTAAACAGCCTTCCGCTTCTTTGCTATGCGTTCAGCTGCCTCTTCGTAGGAGATATCATAGTCGGCCTCCCTTGTTTCATGTCTTTTCCTTTTCCACGATTGAGGTATGCGGTTCACACCTTCGATAGCAACATCCTCAAACTCCTCTTCCTCTTCAGACGGGGTGTCTTCCGTAAGCTCGTTGCCTTCGTCATCTAAGTCGATCGCATCTTCTCTTTTGCGGCCTTTCTTGTTTGAGACGACACCCAATGCCCAACCACCCTCTACACCATCATTCCTTACAAGCACATACTCTTTGCCTCGTTCGCCTGCGATTCTTCCTCCCATGTCCCATTCTCCTTCGTTCATCCCACTGACATGCATGAGTCGTTGCGTCAGTTCGTTTCGTTCCTTCACTCGCTCAATCTGGAACCTGGAAAATGCCATTCGATCTGGAAACATGCCGTCCAATTGTTCTTTGCTGTAGCCCATCCTCAATCTCGACCTCAACCTCGCAGCATTGAGAATGTTGTATTTATCTCCTGGTGGTAAGCTCTGGAAGAATGGACTATCAAAATCGATCTTGCTGAAATCGTACAAATTGATGTCCTCGCCGTTGTGAAACTGCATGGCATACTCTTCCAATTCGGCTTGCGACATGACTCTCGGATCGTTCGGCGCACCCATCTCAGCCAAACTCACGTCCAACTCCGGCAAATGATATTGATCCTTCTTCTTGAATGCACGTCCGGCCTGTCGCTCTGTCTTTTCCA